>SESG01003247.1_pt1 | contig 73279 bp, 121 predicted proteins | sample 3171421 | NCBI WGS metagenome assembly SESG01 (sample SAMN10866946, study PRJNA518727) | freshwater metagenome | biome: subpolar coniferous forest; feature: holomictic lake; material: water; isolation source: holomictic Lake 227, 6 m and 8 m depth | place: Canada: near Kenora, Ontario | collected...
TACCGGTCAGATCTGGGGCTACTCTGGTGATGTCCGTGATACCAGATTCTACCGTTTCCCTACCGGTCACTAAAGCAACATCGGTAATTTCGGTGTCAATCTTGGACGTCAATCCCCAGGCTTCTGCTGCTGCAGTCCCGAGTAAATCATCGTATACTGGGGTTACTTCTCGCCCATATACGCCAATGTCTCTCATTACGACCTCGGCGACATCATCCAAATAGCCAGGGCGAATCACATCTCCTACAATATTATCGGAAATATTGGCAATGTCGGGGACTATATTGTCACTCCCCTTGAACGCGGTTACAACCACATCGATTACGTCATCCCACATGCCCAATGGCAATACGGCCATTTTAGACCACTCCGATATACATGTTGTTCGTTTTATTTACAAACGGGACACTATCCGATATTCCACCAGGGATATACCGCGGAATAGATGCCATGGCCCCGTGCGGCTGGACCTGCATGTTGCGTGGAATCGGCCTATATACAGGGACGCTTACGCTTACTCCCCCGGGGTCTGATGTTATTGTTGCATCCCCGAGGGCTTGCTGATCCATAATTGACGAATATTTAGGACCGAGCAATCCGCGTAGCCAGTCGAAAAAGACCGGGGGTGTCTCTCTTAAATGCGGGCCAATTGGAAGAATTGTTAACACATCGGTGGGGCATGTTTCACCATCGCTGAAATTTGGGTAAGGTCGTATACACTTATTTTTTGTTGCACACCACTCGTAACCCGCGGATGGGACACACCCTCGTTCATCGGTGCCTCCGCCATCCGGGTGTGGGGGCAACGCTATATTGGGACACGAATTGGCACACCGCCCCAGTGGTTCGCACCAGCTATACCCTGGGGTCACGCCACACGGATCCGCGAGCACTCCGGTGGGGCAGGGGGTTTCCCATTTACGAACGCACTTTGCCAGTGAATCACACCAGCTATAACCGGTCGATGGGTTGCACCCGTGCTCATCCCTCGCCCAACCTACATATGCGGGTATTTTAATAATATCAGTAGGACACGTATTGCTGCGGGGTATACATCTCGTTAATGTCCCACACCACACCGGACCATTGGGGAGACTCGGAGAGCACCCATGTTCATCTATACCCCCGATTTGTTCCCCAATTATAGCTCCCAAGTTGGTGGGTGGGGTTGCCATATTTCCTCCTGTAACGGGCAACGTGCCCCCGTCTATATACGAAGCGTCCGCTGCAGCGACCGATATTGCTGGTGTGGCCCTTTGAATCGTTCCGTCGACCGGGGTGAACGGGGTTGGTGGTGTATATTTCTCATAAGGGATGGTGGGATCAACCACACCTTGACCAGGAGTCGCTCTAAACAGCATTGCCGGAGTTGCCCACTCCAGAATATCGTGAGCCACATTGAACGGGTTATCCATTGTCGAGTCTAAAGCCTGGGGAAACATTTTTGGCACTCCACTGTTGCACGCACAAGGGGTTGTCCCAACCTTTGAATTTATGCGAACTCCAGCCGGAATCCAATTGAAGGGGGCGTCATCTATCATAATCTAATCATTACTGTAAAAGAGTATAAATATTTGGGTGATTATCCTGACCGCTTACGGACAACCTGGCGTCCCTATCACTTTCCCAACACATGCATCTTTTCTGGTGTATGCCTCTACCACATAATTATACTGTATCTTCGAGGGCAATCCCAATTTTTCATTTTTCAGTGCGTCTGCTGGTAGCACTGATGGTTTTGGCAACACGAAACTCGAAGCGAAGTCAATTCCTCCCTTCACAGCCCCGGGTTTAAGTACCATATCCAATACCATCACACCGCCAGCCACGTCGCCTGCCGGAGTAAATACAGTCCCAGGCTGCTGGAGAACCATATCTACGAGACTACCTGATAACTTACCCACTATATTCTTTTTCAAATCTGCGGGCATATAATCCGAAAATGGGGTGTCGCTCAATTTAAACCCGGTTGTATCTGTTATAGCACCCAAAATCGCTCTCCGTGCTTCTCCCCCATAATCACTTGTGGGTCGTATCACGGCGAGGGTTGTGGGATCACGATCATATTTTTTCCCTGTTATTGGGTCCGTCCACGTTAAACTGGCTCCAACGTTGCTATTGAAGTCTCCGGTAGATATGAAATTACCCACATGTACCTGAGCTGCATAAGTTTGATCGGCAAGGGTATTACCGAGGTTCGTCCCAATATCCCACCACCCAGGAACAGCAGTTGCTGTCCCGGCACCGAGAAGCACCCCCATCTGTGCAAACACACTTACATCGGATTTCAACTGTGTTGGGACAAATGACGATACCGCGGCCGGAGCACTAAAAATTGCCTGCTCCGCCGGTGCTGTGAATGCCGATATAGCTGCTGGTGCATTTACAAACGCCTGTTGTATCGCGGCCGGAGCACTAAAAATTGCCTGCTCCGCCGGTGCTGTGAATGCCGCCACGGCGGCTGGAGCATTTTCAAATGCACGGATTGTAGGCGCAGCAAATGCTGCTATAGAGGGCGGGGCATTTTCAAATGCACGAGCCACAACCGACATTGCTGCGGGCGCACTGAATATCGCTTGTACTGGAGTCGGTAATACCGCAGCCATAGCCATCGGTGCATTTGCGAATATCTGTTGAGCCGGTGCAGACACAAACGCCGATACAGCTGCTGGCGCATCCGCAAATATCTGTTGGGCGGGCTCTATAAAAGACGAAATAGCCTGTTGTGCCGGAGCAACAAAAGACGATATTTCCTCCGGGGCATTCATGAAAGCCTGCTGTATATTAGACGGGGCATTTATTATCGCCTGCACGCCCGGAGATTCCGTAATCGTCTGCACCGCGGGTTCTACGAAAGAAGATACCATCTGCTGTGCAGCGCCAATATCATCTTGTACGGATCCTATCGCACCGGTTATCATAGATACCGCATCATCGAAAGGCCAGAATTGCGGCTCAAATTCACCATCTACCATACAAAGAAGATGGCGGTCGCTGAATATAAAACCTTTTCAAAAAATAGGTGGGATTAGATGCCGATGCAGTCAATTACAATCTTGACTGCTGCAACACCGGTGTCATCCGCGACCGCCCACACTGGCGATACTGCACTGGCTTGCATTGTCATGGCCGTAATTCTGATCCCATTTTTCACGTTCACTGCTGACTTTACGAACTCGTACTCATACACGTAGTCGGCCGTCCCCGCTGGGGTAACGACATGTGGGAAGAAATCCGTTACTTCCTTCAACGTGTTCAGTTGGATCTCTGCAACACCTGTCGTAAGAGCAAGAGTACTGAGCGTAACCCGAACCCGCTTGCGGCCATCCGAAAGGCGGTCCAAAATTTTTTCTGTTTGTACTAATGCCATTACTCATCACTCCTACGATTAGATGCCGATTGCACGAATACAGAAGACAGCTGCTGCAACGTTGGCCGTTGAAGCATTGCCCCAAGTGTTTGTGGCACTCGCCTGCATTAATTTGGCGGTAATCTTCACGCCATTTGGAACTGCGGCGCTACCAGTAACGGTCTCCACCTTATACTCGAACACCTGGTCGGCAACCTGTGCCGGGGTTGTGACTTCCATTACAACGTCGTTAACCTCATTGAGGCTAGCAAGACGAATGGTCGCCACTCCAGACGAAAGGACGATTCCAGTGACAATGCACTGGACTTCCTTCCGCCCATCGGCCAGGCGATTGAGTACCTTCTCAGTCTGTGCCTGTGCCATGGTGAATCACCCTTACGGGGTTCTCCAGCAGGTCGCAAGGGTAGACATGTGATCGTACTCGTAGAAGTTCATCCCGATCCACTGGAGGCGGGACTTCCCGGTTACGGTCGGCATTGCTGCAACCCGCATACCGAAGTTGTGGGTCAGTGCAATCATGCCTGGTGTGTTGTACTGATAGATGTTCGTCGGGTTTCCAACACAGTTCGACAGTGGAATGTCAATCAGTGGCTGGATTGCGATCGGAGAGTACTTGCTCTGGACCTGGCTTGCGACAAGTAGGTGGGAGAGCTTCGGGGTGGTTCCGACTTCGATAAGTCCGTTCTGACAAAGGACACCGAGGGTGTGTTTCTCTGTAAGGGCACGGCCTGTATAGAAGGCACCCGCGGTAAGGCCGAACAGATACAGTGCAGTACCTGCAGTCATACCGACATCCCATGTGTTCATGGGCAGACCGGCAGTTGCACCGGTTGTTGATCCAGCGACGTCGGCATATGCACCGACACCATTCTGGTCGGATGTAGTGCCGTCAGGGTTCTTTACCCAGAACAGTGCAGGCGGGGAGAGCCAGTCTGCGACGATCGTGCCGGGCTCACCGGGGAATGTGATTGACTTGTTCTCTGGGAACATTGCCTTTGCGACACCTGCGAACTTTACCATCGCGGTACCGGGACCGGCCACAGCTCCACTCTTGAGCTGCTTGTCAGCGAACTGTCCGGCAAGCACCGGAGAAATCATCTGCATAAACGCGAGGTTCTTCCCCCACCCCTTCTGCACGGCCAACTCTTCTGTTGCCGTCAGTGGGCTGAAGTCGAGGGAATCCCTTCCACCAGCGAAGAATTCTACGCCAGCTGCAATTTCGTTTGCGAAAAGATCTGTGACTAAATTAGGCATAACTTGTAGCCTCCACTTACTTTGTAGGAACCCATCGGTTAAATAGGTAAAGGGAGACAAACCCGATATGTATGATAAGGAGGACGCCGTTTTGTCCAAAAAGCCTGGGGTGACTACTCCCACGTTTAACCGTGGGCTTTAATATGAGATTGTAGCCCCAATCTCAATATATTGATTGCCGCATTTAAATCTCGATCTAACACCAGTCCGCAGTGAGGACAATCGTGTACCCTCACCGAAAGATCCTTTTTAACAATTTGACCACAGCGACTGCACATTTGGGACGTATTTCTTGGATTCACCAACACGACACTGCGACCAGCATCTTCCGCTTTGTACGTAGTGTATTGTATCAGTTTCGACCAAGACGCATCCATGATGCCTTTAGCACATCGGCTAACTTCCAAAAGTTCTGAAATACTTAAATCCTCGAAACAGATTACTCCATATCGATTCACCAAAGAACGGCTCAATTTCTGTGTAAAATCTTCGCGCCGGTTCAATATCTTCTCGTGAACCCGGACAACCGCTTTTCTAGTCTTCTTAAATTCGACCGACCCCGTTTTATAACGGGACATCTTCCTAGACACAATTGCCAGATTTTCTTCCTCGGTCTGATAAAATTGTGGGTTTTCTATCACCTGACCATTCGACATGGTAGCAAACGTCTTTAACCCCACATCTATACCCACATGTTCTCCGGAATCGGGAAGAATATGTCGAGGAACATCCTCACAAACAATAGACGCATACCACTTCTGCGTCGATGTTTTTCTAATACCTAGCGTCTTGACGTTGCCTTCAAATGGGCGATGAAAAATGATCTTAATATCTCCAATTTTAGAGGCGTATATCGTTTTATCTTCGATTTTAAATCCGAATTGTGAGTATGTTATACTGTCATATCTTCCGACAGACTTGAATCGTGGGTATCCAGGGTTTTCTCCGGATTTAACCCGTCTAAAAAACGCTTTGTATGCGAGATCGACTCTAACCTGGACATTCATGAGCACCTGAGAAAACACCGTTTTTAATTCGGGAAACTTTTTCTTCCACTGTGTTAGTTCCTTGTTTGTATCAAATAGAGAAAGTGACTTCTGATCGTATTTCCACGAATTTCGTCTCAATACCAGTGTATTATTATAGACTTTTCGACATATCTCCAACGTCTGATTGAGACGTGTAATTTGGGCCTTTGTGGGGTAAAGTCGATATTGATATGCTTTTAGCATTGTAATGAACTTATCTGTAATTGCTAAAATAAATACCTTCCGCTCACACAAAATTTCACATCAATATATAAATACAAGGTGAGACAAGTCATACTTATCATATAAAGAGGGCACCATGGAAATGAAAAAACTGGAAATTCGCTATTCCGACCCAAGCACCAAGACGGACTTTAAAGAGATCGCCGCCCACTTCCAAAACTATGAAGACACCCTGAAAGAACTTATCCGAGTATACAGGGCCCCAGGGCGCTCAATCCCCCACCCCCTGCCTGGAGGTATCTCATGTCCGTGATACCGGTAAGTGTTAACGGCGTTACCTTCGCGGCATACCCGCGCCCGTTCTGGACTGGTGTAAATACGGGACAGTGGGAGCCCCACACCTTCAACACGTTCAAACGACATCTTGATAAAAATCATTCTATGATCGACATCGGGGCATGGATTGGACCAACAACCCTATACGCCGCACGCTTGGCCAAACACGTATATTCCCTGGACCCCGACCCGGTTGCCTTTGATGAACTCCAATATAATGTACGGGCCAATCCCGACCTCAAAGACAAAATTAGTATCGGTCGCCACTGTATCTCTGATAGATGTGGACCCACTTCCATAGGGACCCAATCGGAATTTGGAGATTCGATGACCAGTCTCCTCTTCGGGGACGGAGACAAAACGGTCACAACCGACTGTATCACCCTGCCGGGGTATTTTAAATATAAAAATATCTCCGACTGCAACTTCGTCAAAATGGATATTGAGGGTGGGGAAGTTATTGTACTACCTCACATTGTTGACTTCCTCATCGAAAACAACATCACATTGTTCGTCTCGATGCACCCATTCTGGTTCAAGGATCTCTCCAATGATGTTGAACGGATACTACAGGCACTTAAAAAGTTCCGGTTCCTCAAGGACTGCACCGGACAAACTCTTACCCTGGATATTATTTCAGAAGTTTTAATGGCTAAACAAGGAGTTGACATTTTATGTGGACACAATTTGAAACCAACACCAGATGCAACCTGAATTGTACATTCTGCCCTACGGACACAATGAAGCACCGCAAACCAGCGCCAGATGAACTAATCGACAAAATTATCAACGAAGCCATCCCGCACTCTACATTCTGCTACCCATTCCATTATCAGGAGCCCATGTTGGAATCGCGTTTGGTTTCGATATTACAGAAGATAAAAAAGGTTAATCCGGCATGTCAAACGGGCATTTACACCAATATGAACCTGATGACCGATGAAAAATCGCAGGAACTGATCGAATGTGGTTGTCTGGATAACATTTACATCTCATTTTACGGCCCGAGCCGAGAATTATACGAAAAATATCAGCCCGGGTCAAGAGATTGGTGTACAACCCAAAACAACATCTTGGATCTCATGAAAAACCGTTCCGGCAAAACAGCCCCGAAGGTGCATATGTGGTATGTTGAAATACCCGAACTGATGGAGCACTTTCCGGGCATGGTCGCCAAATGGGGTAAAATTGTAGATATAATTTCCCAGGTTCAGTATGAATCATTCAACGGGAGAAAACCGGAACTCGTGAAATATAACACGTTTGCCACGAGGAAACCATGCGCCCGCATTTGGCAGGGGTTAAACATTCTATGCGATGGAACTATCGTCCCATGTTGTCTGGATTCCAACGGAGAGATCCCTCTCGGGAACGCCTTCTCCCGTAACTGTATGGACATATGGAACGGCCCCGAATTTAACGAATTTAGGGCACTACACACCAGCCTCCAGTTCGATAAATTACCGGATCTGTGCCGTAGCTGCACTGTTTGGAAAAGGCAGTAGTCCTGCCCTCAAAAAATATTTTTAAAAATTGGTTGTGGCCTTAAAGGACACTCTGCTGCAGGCGCTGTGCCTGTGACAGGCTTGCATAGTTGCGTGCTGCCGGGCTCATTGCTGCAGGTACGCCACCAGTCTGGGGGCGGAAAACTGCCTGGGGTGATGCTGCTGAAACGGTCTGTGTCAGCGAGGCCATGATAAGTGATCCGACTAATGCCGGAACACCGTATGCCAGTGCAACCTTCTGGTGCATTGGGTCCCGAAGTCCCTTTCCGGTCATCATACCGACAATTGCGGCTGCAGCGACAACACCGCCGACGAGCCCACCGATTGCGGAGGGAGTCCCGTAGACACCGAGCTGCGGGATGACCGCGCCGAATTTCGTGTCTGCATACTGCCGAAGTACATAAGGCTGAGCTGCTCCAACAGCAAGTGCTCCAACCTCAATCATTAACTCTTGCTCAAATCCTGCCATGACTAGTGATTAACATGCTTCGTATAAAAAGTTTTTCTGGGGAAGACCCCAAAACCGTGACCGTTTACGGCCAATGTGTTACTTTCTGGACGGTTTGAACGCTTTTACCGTATACCCAACCGCAACAATCCCGACAATAACGGCTCCGCCAATCAACCAGGGTTGTGCCTTGGTCATAAAGTCGGTGCCCGCCTGCTGAGTACCAAACAACCCAGTCATAAATGAGTCGGTAAACCAACCGAGAAGACCAGTATCTGCTTTTTTGGTGGTTGTATCTGTAGTGGGCGTTGATTTAACCGGAAGAACAGGCTTGCCAGTATAATAAACCAAATATGGATTTATCTGGGAGTTTGGATTGGGTGGATTGTTACCCCCGGTAAGCCCCGTCCACACGTCCTCTATACCGGTCACTACCCCGGTAACAGCACCCTTGGTTGCCCCTATCGCCGCTATACCGACAATGCCGGTGGCTACCACCCCACCCGTCGTGAGGTATGGGTGTGCAAGTGCAAAATCCGCTGCGCTTACCAACAGCGACGAACTAATAGACCCGGTGTCTTTCGCTGCAAGTTTGGCCGCTGTTATTGTCGCTTCGATCACGTCGTCAGAGTATCCCGCATTCTTTGCCGCTATTTTGGCCGCGTCCTTTACTACAGTATCAGAAGATACGGCCGCTTCCCTTAAAAAATCGTCAATCCATCCAATAGACGCCATATTAATCCTTCCCTCCCTTCAGCATGATAGCCAACACACCGACCCCGGCTACCGCCCCAACCCCCGCCGCGATCAGACCCCAATCTGTGGTGTCCCCGAGCGACGATTTATCTACAATTGGAAGTGTAATCTCGGTGTTTTGTCCAGATACAACGACGACCTGGACTTCGAATGGGCTTTTAAACCCAGTCCCATCGGCACTCAACATGTACACCCCCGAAATTAATGTCAGGTACATCCCACTCGACGGTAGATGCACATATGGGGACCCGTTTAAATAAAGCAACATGTCATCCGGCACTTCGCGGCTCAACATGATATGCAATACACCGCTTCCGGTATCTGGGGTGGGTGTAGATGGCACAACCTGAATCTGGAATGCCCCATTCGAAGACACGTCTGATTCCGATTGCTCTCGGGCTCCGATCTGGTAATATCCTGGTATATCTGGGGCATTTATTGTAGAAACAATCGTCTCGTTTTTACCCATCTTGAGAATGTTGGGTATTCCCAACCCTGGAGCTCCCACGTCGAAGGTTCCTATTAATTGCCAATTAAATTCTCCCTCCGCTCGTTTAAGTATAGAAACAACCCCACCGGTATCCGCCATTCCCCATTGAACGGTAGTGGAAATGGATATTACATCTCCGGGATTGTAAATATTTTTTGATGTTGAAATGCCCACAACCTTCATGAGAAGATAATAACCAACAAACTTATTTAAACTTTGCACCAGAAATGAAAACATATGACCGATATTTCAGGAACCGTCCTTACCGACGACGGATTTGTGATCAAGGATGCGAACGTGTCGCTGTCGCAATGCCAGCAAGTGGTACACACCGATGAGATGGGGAAGTTTGTTCTCGTCGATGTCCCTGTGGGAACCATGTTTCTTATCATAGAACACCCCGACTTCGACCAGTACATTATGCCCTTAATGGCCATGGATGAACAGCCCAATCTCGTTATCTCAATGAATCGCATTGCTACTATCCAGACGGGGAAGTAACCCAAATGGAGCCAATCGACTACTGCTCCGTGTTGGCCGGGCCAAACACCGATACCCAGGCCAGATACCGGCCTCTATGTGGAGGGATAAGTGCGGCCCATTACCTTGTAGGAGCAGGCACTCTCGGGGCAATCGTGCGGGATGCCCGTACCGGGGAGCCCCTTTTACTCAGTAACAACCACACATTTGCCAATATGTCCACAGTGGTGGATAAGCGGGCTCGGAAGGGGGACCCGATTTTGCAGCCTTCGTGCTATTCGGACGATACGCGAATTTTAACCAAGACCGGGTTAAAATATTTTTGCGAATTAAATTATTCAGATGAGATTTGTACTCTTAATCCGACAACCGGATTTATAGAATATCAACTCCCATCACGAATAATATCTTCTTCTTACAGCGGGGATATGGTTCTTTTTGAAGGGCAAATGTATAACTTATTAGTAACCCCAAACCACCAATTGGTTATTCAAAGAACATATTCTGAAAACCAACGGGGGTTTTCCCCGGAATTTATAACCGCCGAAGAAATTTACAATGGAGTCCGGGAAAAATATAATGAAGTAATACAATTACAAAAAACCCTCGGGAATAAACACACAGAAATCTCTAAAATAGTGGGAATGAGCAGACATACAATTAAAGGTTGGATCAATGGCTCAAAGAAACCATGTATCTCCAACAACTGCCTCCAATTCATTAAAACGGGGTTATGGGAAGGGCGCAACTTAGAACAATTTACAATCCCTACGGTGACGGGACTTAAAAATAATCGAACAAAAGGGATTATTAAATTCGATATGGCCACATGGTTATCGTTTTTTGGCTGGTATTTATCTGAGGGTTCTCTAGGTGGGCCGTATCAAGAATCTATTGGAAATTATAAAATTTCTATCCGTCAATTTAAATATGATATAAATAAAATCGCGGATATTATACGAATGTTGGGATTTAATCCGTATGTTCGATTAGAGCATGGAAGTATTGAGTTCTATTCGAAAGAACTACATTATTATCTAAAACAATTTGGATACGCCAAAGATAAATTCATCCCGTGGGAGATAAAACAACTCCCCCCAGAAAAACTAAAAATTTTGTTAGATTCCCTATATAAAGGTGATGGCTCGTTTGTCCGCGTGCGAGCCGATAAATATAATGACACATATCTTGGAAACCCCGGGGTGTACGCCACAATATCCCCCCAACTCGCGGATGATGTTGCCGAGATTGCCCTTAAATGCGGCTATGGGGTTTCAATACAACAAAACGAATCATACGCCAGCGAATTAATGACATCCCGTGGAACCCCGGAAGGCACACGATATAATGACATATATCATGTAGGGCTTTCCAGTAGAAATTTAACCCCACGAATAACAAATAAACCCACCGTTGTGGATTATACTGGAGACGTCTACTGTGTAACTGTCCCAAACCACATAGTAATGGTAGAAAGGAAGGGAAAATTCACATGGAGTGGGAATAGTGCGGATGGAGGAAAATATCCAGAAGACATTGTTGCCTACCTGGAACGCTGGATACCCTTCGACCCGATCTACAATAATATCGTGGATGCTGCGGTAGCGAGACCGGTGCCCGGTGTTATGTCCGACGACATGATACTCAGTGAGGGGTCGGGTTCCGAGTTCATCATTCCGGAAGGGGCGACGGCATGTACTCGCGGTGCAGTCAAGAAGTTCGGGCGCACCGGGGGAAAGACCACCGGGCGTGTGGTAGATTGTAACTTTGCGACTACCATCCCCTACCCATCGGGCGTCACCGTCCATTACATTGACCAGATCCTCATTCAAATCGATACCTGCGCTGGGGATAGTGGTGCCATTTACTTAAATGACAACGATAAGGTCATTGGCCTCCACTGTGGAGGGGCTATTATCAATGGGGTTAGGTATGCAGTAGCAAACAAAATAGAAAACGTCTGCCGGTTACTCGGAATCGTCATTTAAATCCACTTCACATGGATCTTCCCCTTTTTCTGGATCCCACGACCCGCTGGAGATGTGTGCCTTACATTTCCCCACCTTCTCGCACCTGGCACAAACTTTCAGTGTCACTTTCATTTTGGAAAAACCTGACAGATCTTCTCCGATATTACCAAAGGCAAATCAAAATATATTTTTGATGCGTGACTGTATATCATCCCGGGGAGTGGGGTATATACAAACGACAATATGGATAGCACGGCTGCAATAATGATTATAATTGTTGCTCTTATGGGGTGATTCCTCACCCATCTAAAAATTTTCATTCGCGGCCGGATAGATACTTTGCGAACACTATTCCGCCCACGAGCACAGCCACACCACCGGCTGCCCATAGCATCGTATTATCGGCAGCGTTTTCGGTTGGTATAATCGCTGGTGCAATATAACCCCCTACTGGGACAACGGCCGGGCCTACCAGACCTCCACCTATCACACCACCACCGGTTATTCCTCCTCCGATTACCCCACCACCCGTCACACCACCACCCGTTACTCCCCCACCAGTTCCCCCGCCGGTTATACCCCCACCACCAACCCCTCCTGGGAAATATCCTCCAAGCGGGGTACCACCCGACAAAATTATAGACGCCCCATTATCGTTGGCCCCGCGAACCGTTATCGTATGATCCCGTCCGTCGTTAGGACACGATACGGCCACACTATCCATAGTTCCTGATTCGGAAGTGGATGTTGGAACACCGGTACGAACCGGAATACCGTCTATAAGCGCCTCGACATATGCGACACCCTGCCCGGCAGAAATCACCGTTCTCTCGAAGTAAATTATCAACTGCCCGTTGGCTTCGCAGCTGCAGTTGAAGTCGGGACCGTTCCCGCAACGCACCAGGGGTATTCTTACCGAACCCGCTCCAGGTTCCGAGCCCTGTCCAACCACCGTGTAGGTGAACGTTAAGGAATTTTTGCTTTCCACGGTGACAGTATAGACCCCGGGTGAAGTTGGGGCATTCATCCCGAAGGTTACAGCATACCCGTATGCCTCATTATACCCGCTACCGACAACACCATTCGAATATTGATTATCGACATACCATGTAATATCGGCACCCGGGGCACAAAACCCGCTCGAAGATGTACACCCAGCCGCAACCTGGTCGAAATCAACTATAAAATCAAGATCTGCCCCCGGATATACCGACCCATCGGGACGACCACCAACCATCCGAAGGTTTGATAAATCCACCTTATTCCCATACATCGAGCTCATAAACCATAATGTGGGGTAGATGTTAAAAAAGTTATCTGGTCATGGGGCGATCGCGTGCGCGTAAGTCATAACACCAATTTTCTGCCATACTGCGAGTTCCGGTGGGGCATTACCGGCGGCTGCACACTCGTCGAGCCAGACATCTACAAACTCGAAGAAATCCTTCAGTTCCATTTTGGTGAACAGTCCTTTAGATACGCAACGGCGGGCAATGGTTTTCATCTTAACTACGGCATCGGAGTCGAGCTTTGCCATCTGGTTGATGGCATCAATCTTTTCCTGGGTTGAATAACCCATCCACTTGACTTTTACTTCGTGCATATGGTGTTTGAACGTTTCCATACCGAGGATTGGGTGTGTCTTGAATATAAACTTATTCCGGTGTGGTTGTATTTGGCGGTAGCATTACCAAATACGTTTTAAGTTTTAAAATAGATCTTTCGCTAGTTCGCTTCTCGATCGATTGGCGTATCATGTGCCCCAATTCTTTATACATGGTAACGCCTACAGATCCCTTTTTCAAGAAACCATCCGCATCCTCGTTGAGTGCTACGATGGCCACATTCTCCGTGCTCCTACCGGTGAGTATGATAAATGGTAGTGACGGGTTAAATATCCGCACTTTAATCAGGAACGATACGCCATCTTCGGGCTCCATCATAAAATCGGAAACGACTGCATCTACTGAGTTGTTTTTAAGATATTCGAGGGCATCCTTCGGGTTATCGAATGTAGTAACACTAATATCCGAGTCCACCTCCAGGGTACGTTTGACCGCATCTCGCAATATCGGCTCGTCGTCAACATACACTACTTTTATCATGTAATCACCCATAATTTTCCAAGCGCCAGTAGTAGAAGAACCCACGCCAGTCCCCCTATAACCCAGATTATGCGAAAATAAGTCTGATGTAGCCTCAACGTCCGGTCGGCCTCTTCCACCTCTTCGGGTGATGGGTATTTGGTGATTGCCGTTTCATGCGTAGTGAGCCTGGTGGCAATAGCGTCAAGTTTTCCTATAATTGTGGTCTCTTGTTTTGTCAACGCCTCGTAAAACTTCTCTCGCGTAATGTTATTTTGCTGAGCTACGAGTAGGGATTCGGTAAGTGTTTTTATACAGCCCGCCATCATTGTAGTTGCGGCTTTGAGGTCTGTAACATCTGCTTTCATAACGGCCACGTCGATGGTTAAAGCTTTCACACCATCGGTCATTTCCTTAACATCTCCCTTCATTACGCACTCATGTTCGACGGACAACCAAAACCAACCCCGAGATTTTCACACTAATCGCCAGATAACAATAGTAGCAAGTCAAACTATAAAAAAGGAACAGGGCGGATTAGGCCGACCAGCGCGTGATTTCGAACATTGGTTGCAGTTTACAATTGATCGGGAAAGTTATTTCACCGTCGCATAAAACCCCATTATATCCCAGGATGAAACAAAATCCAAGATGGTTATACACCGTCCGTTTCAATACGAAGCCTTCTTTTTCCAATTCAGATTGTAGTTTGTTGGATAGCCACACTCCCTCTTCGGATGACGCCGTTATAAATCGTAGGTAGCGTTCACACACACCCGGGTCAACATCAGCGGCTTTCAGCACAACCCACTCGTTCTGCACCGGGTCAAATTCAGCTTTTACATTGATACCATCCATCACCGAGCAGTATAATGATTTACCCTCTTGCCAGCACGCGGTAATCCCACTCTGCTTCATCATTTCCAGCAGTAATGAGTGCCCACCCTCCATTACGTCGGTGCGTATCATTACCGCACGGAGCATCGCAAGTCCCAGTTCACCCACAACTTCGTGGCAGATGTCTTCACCGTATTTTTTCATCCTGGGGCACCCACCGGATTATACCGGTCACGATCCTTGAGCTCTTGCCGTTTTCCGTTATTCCAACCAGCCACGTCTTGTAAATTTCAGTGGGGGTAAGCACATAACTTGGCCCCCAATCCTGTCACGCGGCTGATGGCTACAACATCGTGAGTCCCACACTCGGGACACACCGCCTCCCCACAGAGGGGGCAGTAGGCATGTGCAGTTATAAGGTCGTGTCCGCAGTGGCAGTGATCGAGCGGGCACATGATCTCAAGATGCGTCTCGTTGCAATTCGGGCACGGGCTCTCTTCAACAATAAGGTGACAGGTGTGACATTTATACCTTCTTTCTGGTATGGGGATTTTATTAAGAATGTCTTTTACCCCAATCTTTCCAATCGCTGAAAACCTCTCAATAATGGCTTGCATATCCACCCCTATGAGGCACATTGCATTTATACGTGTCGTAAGGACGATTGAGGGACACATACCAGAAGAGAATTTTTCACGGAAATGATAGCGAAATCACCAAAATCGGAGTTGTGTCCGGAGCTGGCAACCCTAACCCTATAAAAAAGTCCAAGCGGATGCACCCACAGGGCCATATCCTTCTTGAAAAACTTTTTCTGTTCGGGCACGTTGAACAATGTCGTGCGGGCGAACATTTAAATCCAGCTCACACTCAAAGAGGTAATTGAATGATAATTACTGACAAAACGACCTATTTTACCGGAGAAAAAGTCTTAATATCGCGCCAATCCGGAGATCTGGTCTCTATCCAAGCCGCGCAAGTCTTTATTGCCCCACTTTCGCCAAACCAGGAGCCCCTGGGATGGGTTGCCAAGACCACGATCGGGGACCGGTCCGGTACCGCGGCGTTCCCGGCCCCGAAGGTGTCCGGATTGTACGCGATCGGTACAAACACTACGGGTATTATAGCGACTGAAGGAGTAATACAGGTCATAGACGGTACATACGATACATTATCAAAATATGGTATTTATGGTATAGCGATAGCTGGTATAGCAATAGCTGTGATCGCGGGTGGGGCGGTTTACGCCTACAAACGCCTGAAAAAGAATTAAAGTTTGGGTGAGAGAAATCCCCCGCTTTAGCTCGGGGATGAATCTCCCCATATCAATCCTATTTTCGAAAGATATATTAAGCAACATCACCAATATAGTAAACAATGCTTAAAGCGTATCAGTATAGACTGTATCCAACCAAGGCGCAGATATCAACGCTCAACCGAACGTTTGACCTGTGCCGGAAGGTCTACAACAACACGCTGGCATTGAGACGCGATGCTTGGGACTACGATCAGAAGTCTTTTTCATACTACGATACTCTGAAGGAACTGGTTCAATGGAAACAAGACTATCCCGAATTGAAAACAGTCCATTCCCAAGTTCTCCAGAACTGCCACATGAGAGTTGACCTTGCATTCAAAGCCTTCTTTCAACGAGCAAAGAAGGGATGCAATCCCGGATACCCACGCTTCAAGTCGTTCGGAAGATATGACAGTATCACATATCCGCAAGCCGGATATTCTCTTGACGTCCAGAACCAAACTGTGTCTGCATCAAAGATAGGAAAGATGAAGGTGGTCGTTCATAGACCCTGCGAAGGGACGATCAAGACAATGACCGTCCGGAAGTCAAGCACTGGTAAATGGTATGTTTCCTTCGCAGTAGAGCAGGATCTTGTAGTTCGTGAGCATGTTGGAGATGAAGTCACAGGAATTGACCTTGGGCTGACCACGTTTGCTATGCTCTCAAATGGTGAGAGTATTGAGAACCCCCGGTTCTTTCAGACTGATGAGAACGCACTTGCAAAGGCACAGCGTAGGATGTCTAAAGAAGTCAAAGGTTCTCCAGAACGCGGGGTTCGGAGAATGGTAGTATCAAAAATCCACGAACGCATTGCGAACCGAAGAAAGAACTTCACTCATCAGGAAAGCAAGAAGCTGGTGGACCGGTTCAAGATAATAGCATTCGAGAATCTCAACATCAAGAATATGCAGCAGACCTCCTATCTGGCAAAAGGTATCGCTGACGTGAGTTGGGGTATGATGGTTAGGACAACCGAAAACAAAGCGGTAGAAGCTGGTTCCCGCGTAGTCCTCGTCAACCCCAAGAATACAACACAATTTTGTTCACGTTGCGGGCAGTATGTCAGAAAGGAATTGTCAGATCGGATTCATTCTTGTCCACAATGTGGGTTAGTAATGAACCGCGATCAGAACGCTGCCATCAATATATTGAGACTGGGGCTACAGTCTCTTTCGGCGTTTCATGCGCATGAATAGAAGCCCTTGGCTTTAGCTGAGGGAGTAGTCACCCCCCATCTATTCATCACTTTTTTCTATAACGTTACACCGAGATGACAATCTATAGTTCAAAACCACCCCCATCTATTCAGCAGTTTTTTCCCTACGGCCAATGCAAAAATTCTAAAATCTCTATATTTTTTAAATTAAAACTGTATATTATGGGCAATATCGTATTTTATCGTATTTTTAGGCGGTACTTCGTATCTCCGATCAAGACGGCTAAAACTATGGAGATAGACGAAAAACTTATCATATTAAGCCCGATATTAATTATTGTGCCCATCGCTTGCCCGTTTTGTGGAAAAGAGTTTGGAACTGTAAAGAGCGTCCTTAGTCATTTCAAAGGGTGTCTGAACCACAGCAGATGGCGTTCCTCCCATTCCGAAACACAATACATCGTTTTCATGCACACCGGTGCCCGCAAGAAGGCCCTCTGTCCCAATTTCTCGGCTACAAAGCAGATCAGACCAATACCTTACAAATATCGCAAGAAACGGGTCCTGGTACCCGCACCAGGCGCACCCATTGTCGAGCCCAAGGTTAAAAATCCCGTCGGTCGTCCGAGGAAGAAACGCCCAGTTGGTCGACCCCGTGGCTCGACGAAGAAAAAGAGAGGGTGTGTCTCTTAACTCACCTTCTTCACATATGTATACATAATTAACATAATTCACATATATCACGTAATTCACATAACTCACAGACCCGTGTAATGCACGTATATTCCCATATACATACCCCCGCGTATTGGCACGCGACACCTACGTGTTAGGGGACACTCATGTGAAGGGTGAGATCTATGTGAGTTTACTTATTTCATAAAAAAGAAGGTTAAATTTGCTTTACAATGAAAATCGTGGGCTTATCCTGCCCCTCTTTGGTGTCTTTATAGACCTTAACCTCACCAGACTCTATTAACGTGCCAAGAGCCAAATCCAAGTCCTTGGATGCGAGGTGGGTTCTTCGTAGGAGCTTGGTCCGCTCGGCGGTTCCGCCCATACTGGTGAGACATTTACCGACGTGAACCTGGTGGTTTTTTGCGTCGGAATGGTTGCACATTTCCTGTACAAACATCATTCTGGGTACTAAGTACTGCTCTACTATAGCTATAGCAGCTTTAGCGTGTTGATCGGGTATATTTACTATAACCGGATATACCGATAGATCATTACTGAAGATCGTATCCTGAAATACAGGATCGCACATAGCGAGTATTGCAGCGATCTTGTACATGTGAATGAACCCTCGTGCCACGGCGGTCCGATAGTTCTCATCTTCCCGTTCGAGCCTACCCGCAACGGTGGCTATCTTCCAATCCTCGATTAAATCACAGACATTGAAGATGATACTGTCGTTGGGTAGCGTTCCGACTACATCCCGCAGGTATTTTACGTCGTTGTATACCTGTGTGAATACTTGTTTGTCTTCTTCGGATGTAAGAGTGTTTTTACGGGGCCGCCCTCCCTGTCCGTAGAACCACATAATACGAGGGAAGAACCCGGAAGCGAAGAGCTTCGTGCTGGCGGATTCTTCGATGTCCGCTGTGGTGGTGTTGAATAACATAGTCAAAAAGGGCGCCATACACGAATATTTGTTCGGAGTGGTTGATTTTTTACTCGCCCTGGATAGGGTCAATTCGACTGGCGAACCATCGTACAGGGCGCATAGTGTTCCCAAAATATGGGCGTTCCATCCTCCTATTTCGGCAAAGAACCCGGCACAGTCGTCCCAATACCATAACGAGTGATAGGTGTCGTTGAAACTTTGCACTAGGCCCGACTCACTGTGGGTCCCGCGCAGGATGTTGGTCGAATAGCACTTGGCGATTGGTTCCTCATGGACAATGGCTTTCCCGATTGTGTTGATTGCCATATTGCAGGCAACTGATTTACCACTGATAGTAGTGTGCCCTACAACCATGGCGAACACGTTGGTGTAAACGTCGGTCATCCCTACCTGGATACGGACCTTCCGGCCCAGGGCCATCGATACCACTGCCAGCAGCGCCGCGAAATGGAACTCGTGGAGGGAATATGAGACCCGTTTCCCGAGATCTACATAATCCTTGAACAGTCCGGGGTCTATTTCTGGGAACGCCGGGAGGAGGTTCCGACTGCGGGCCGCGGCAATAGCCTGTTCTATTTCTGCAGAGTCGATAGGAGTTGGGGTGGTTTTCGTCTTTGTTTTGAGAATACCTGAAAGATCCACCTTTGGAAGTTTTGAATTTGCGGCTTCAAAATGGTCTTCGTCGAGTTTTTTGAGTTGGGCTGCGTATCCATTAACTTTCAACCATTCCTTTACATCCCTAAACTGGTCGGGTGTCAGGTGGTTACAGTCTGTCTCTGGTGCGCTGCAGCGGGAGTAGGCTATCCAGGCAACGGGGTCTCCGCCCAGATTGCAGCGGTAGCAATGCCACACGTTCTTCGACGTGTTAATGGCAAAATTCATACCCGTGGTTGAACCGTGGACCGGATGCGACCCCTGGATGTCCCCATTCCCGCGCTGTACTGGATTGCCCGGCATTGCGAAATCTTCTATCCGAAGGCCAAGTTTATCAGTGAGGGAACCGCCAGAAGCAATGGTTGTTTGTTTAGGAGTGACCGGCATCTCGCGGGCCAGCTTGATCCCGTATTTTTCGATGAGCTCAGTAACAACTTCCGACCAGTCGACTGCAACAAGCGGTGCGTTCTGGTCCACGTATTTATACATCCGACCCGTATCCGGGTGAATGCTACCGGCGCCAACAGTGTAAAATGGCGAATCGCTACCCCTTATGTCCCCGAGGGGCTCAAGGGTGACAGGTTTGCTTATCACAATCTTCGAATGGGGTGAATTGGGACAGTCGAGGAATACGTGACGACCCACCGCGCCATCCCTGCCTGTAATAACGGTGAGTGAATTTTTCCACGGTGCTGGTAGGTTTTCATAAATCTCTTCGGTGTCGCAGTCGATTACGATTACACCGTCAGTGGGCATAATTCCGTAATTTTGACCCCCTGATATATGAGAGATAATATCGGGGTCTTCGGGGGCATAGTTTGCTTTTGTCTGCCATCCGGCTTCTACTGCAACTTTTGTGTGCCCCTTAATCTTAATTAGGCGGCACCTTCCCATCAGGGATGGGGCAATATAGGGTTCTGCGGTAACTTCGGTCATGCTAAAACGACGGGGGTTTCAAAATATTCGGACAGGCGGGACAATGTGCTGTACGTAACATTTTTATTACGCCCTTTAGCAACACGCAAAACTGTTGTATATGGCACGCCCGTTCGTTTTGAAACCACCGTCAGTTTTCTGTCCTGAAGGTTGCCCATAATCTGTTCTAAGTTGAGCATGTGGAATGAATGGAGTTGGCCCAATATAAACTTTGTTATATGAAAAAAAATGGTTACGCATTGTTATAAATACCCCAAGCACTCAATGGTGTTTTGCGATTCGGAAGAAAAAAAAAACATTCCGAAACCGCCCGACCAACCAATCAAACGTGGAGAACAATCGATGATTGACCTGAAAAAAATATCTAAAAATACTATCGCTCCCCCAAGGATAGTAATTTATGGTCCGCCTGGTGTAGGTAAGACCACTTTTGCAGCGATGTCCGAAAATCCGATTTTCATACTAATCGAAGAAGGTCTTGGGGACCTGGACGTACCGGCAATCCCTATAGATGAAACCGGAAAGCCACGGGTGGCAACATCATTCAATGAAGTAATTGATTGTTTTGCCGCTCTTGGAGAACAGGAACATGACTACAAGACTGTAGTAATCGACAGCCTCGACGCACTCGAACAGCTCATATGGGCATCCACTTGCCGACGTATGGGGTATGCCTCAATCGAAGCACCCGGGTGGGGTAAAGGATACCGTGAAGCCAACACCGAATGGAAAGAATTTTTCGACTGCGTGTCCGCATTGCGCGACGACAAGGGCATGACAATCATCATGATCGCCCACAGCACGTACACCCACATTGACGATCCGGAGCGCCCCGCGTATGATACCAACACGTTAAACATACACAAGTATGCGATCCCGATCATTGTGGGCACCGTAGATATTGTGGGATTCGCCACCCAGAAGATATACACGAAGGCCGACGATATTGCAGGTAAGAAAGATGATAAGCGCATCCGAGCAATTGCCGGAGCCGAGCGCGAACTTCGCCTGTCGATTTCACCGGCATTCACGGCTAAAAACCGGTATCACATGCCCGAAGTAGTGCCCCTGGACTGGGAAGAGTTCGAGAAGCACCTCCCGGGGTATGTGGCCCCCACGGCAACGTCTAATCAACTGACCAACGCCACAGTACCGACCGCTGAACAAACAACCAAAAAATCATCCAAGAAAGGAGTGAACTAAACATGCCAGCACTTTTAAACTTTAACGCAAACCCAATTGCTCCGATGGGGGAGTTTACACCCATACCACAAGGAAAATACACCGTTATCATCAGCGCCAGCGAGATGAAGGACACCAAGCCAGTGCCGGGCCGTGAACCGGGCCAGTACCTGCAATTGGTACTTGATGTGGTCGACGAAGGGGAATACTTCGGTAGGAAGGTCTTCTGCAGGTTGAACCTGGTGAATGCAAGCGAGACCGCAGTAAAAATTGCAAAAAGTGAGCTTTCTGCCATCTGTCGTGCGGTTGGGGTTATGGTTCCCAAGACAACCGAGGAACTTCACGACATCCCATTCGTAGTGAAGGTAACAATCCGCCCAGAGAAGGATGGCTACCAGGCCACCAACGAGGTCTCTGGATACGAGCGTGTCGACGGGGTAAAACTTGCCGACGTCGGAGAAGGTGTTGTTAAGGGCGCTCCCGTAGCAGCGGGCGCGGCACCGACCGGGGCGGTTGGGAAGAAGCAGCCGTGGCAGCGGAAAAGGAAAGATTAATTTTTTTTCCGGTGCCTTATGGAAAAACGAGCCGATGGTAAATGCTGTGGAAACTGTGTGGAGACGGCACAGTCTGACTTTGGGGGTGCGTGTGCCCATGCAGGGGAGATAAGTTCGAACTATTATTGCGACCACTGGGAGCGGGCGGTATTTTGCCTCATCTCGATACAGGATATAGAGTCCCTTGAAAAGGCAGGCGACATCGAACGAAGATTTATCCTTGCACATGTTCGAGACCGGGTGTATACACCGAAGGAGAGTTAAACATGCCAGAACTACCCGTCAAATCAAACCCAACCGTAGAGGCTATCTACAAGCACTACGAGGACAACCAGTCCGATTGGCGTCGCAACCATCTCGGGGCGTCCATAATTGGGCGCGAATGTGAGCGAAACATTTGGTACACATTCCGCTGGGTGTCGCGCCCTAAGTTCGACGGTCGAATGTTGAGATTGTTCCAAACCGGGAATCGTGAAGAACCACGCCTGGTCAAGAACCTGCGCGATATAGGTGTCACTGTATGGGATAAAGACCCCGACTCCGGTATGCAAATCCACTATTCCGACCTGGGTGGCCACTTCAGTGGCAGTCTCGATGGTGTTGGAATCGGGTTTAAGGAGTCCAAGGAATACCATATAATTGAGTTCAAAACCAGCAACACCAAGGGCTTTAATGTTCTTGCGAACAAAGGAGTAGAAGTAGCCAAATTTGAGCACTTTTGCCAGATGCAGATGTACATGCACTGGTCCGGTGTGGATCGCGCCTTTTACTTCTGCGTCAACAAGGAAACCGACGAGATCTACCAGGAGCGCGTTCCTTATCGTAAAGAGACCGCGCAGCGCCTGACAAGTAAAGCAGATCGGATTATATTCTCTGCGATACCATTGTTTCAGGTAAGCAACTCCGAAGGCGATCATCGTTGCAGGTTCTGCGACCACAAGGATACCTGCCACGGGGACATATTGCCCCAGGTGAATTGCCGCACTTGCTCCTATGCCGACCCCCTGGAAGATGGGAGGTGGAAATGCTGTAAGGATGACCATATCATCGAGCCAATCGAACAGCGCAGGCCACACCCATGTCACATATTTATCCCACAGTTGGTCCCGCTCGAACAGACTGATGCCAACCCTGAAAAAGGGTGGATTATGTATGGGGAACTGACGAACGGGCCGGGTGCCACATTATCGACAGATATGCAGAAAGTAATCGACGGGGGTGGGGAGAAAGAGACCCCATCTTCACCCTGCGACTGTGAGATGTCGGCCGTGAGTAGGATAATCCACCGGGAGCCCGATATGTCCGGGGTGGCATACGATACAGAATTTACGGGGTTTTGATATGCTTAATCTCCGACCCTACCAAGAAGAGGCCCTAAAAGATCTGTACCACTATTGGGAGACAGAACAGGGTATGAGACCAATCGTGGTTTTGCCGACAGGTGCCGGAAAGTCACTCCTGATTGCAGAATTTTGCCGTCGGGTGTGCGTAGAAAACCACGACGTCCGCATAATGGTGATAACCCACTCCCGCGAGCTGATTGCCCAGAATGCAGCTGAGTTGAAGTCATACTGGCCCGAGGCAGATATAGGGGTGTATTCAGCCGGTTTGAAAAGCCGCGAGATGGAATCCCAAATATTATTCGTCGGAATACAATCGGTATACAACAAGGTGTTCGATTTCCCGAAGATTGACATCGTGATTGTCGATGAGTGTCATCTTATTCCTCGCAGCGTTGATACCCGCTATGGGACGTTCTTTTCGAATATGCACATTTCCAACCCAGATTATTGTGCCTTTGGGACAACGGCCACTCCGTTCCGGCTGGATTCTGGTCTACTTACTGATGGTAAAGGAGCATTATTCGATGGAATAGCCCACTGCACCGACCTCAAGACTTTAATCGAGGGTAAATATCTGGTACCGGCAATATCCAAAGGTGCATGTACCGAAATCGACCTCGAAGGTGTTCATACGGTAGCCGGGGAATACAACCAAGGGGAACTTGCAAGGGCTGCGGACGACCCGGTGCTTGTCAAAAAAGCAGTAGAAGAGATCGTACGGCTGGGTGTAGATCGTAAAGCGTGGTTAGTGTATGCAAGCGGAGTGACCCACGCATTACATGTCGCCGAGGAGATGCGGCTCAATGGTATCAACTGCAAGGTAGTTACTGGAGATATGCCGTCAGAGGAGAGAGACGCCGTGCTTGGAGCATTCCGAGCCGGAACTTTACACTGTTTGGTCAACGTTATGGTTTTAACGACAGGGTTCAACGCCCCGCGAACCGACCTGATTGCACTCTTGATGGCAACCCAATCTACGGGGAAGTATGTTCAAATAGTGGGTAGGGGTCTCCGCACGTTCCCGGGCAAAGAAGATTGTCTGGTGCTCGACTTCGGAGGCAATGTAATACGGCACGGCCCGCTGGACTCGATTGACCCAATCAAGCGGAAAAATGTCTTCTGTATGGAGCCAACGAAGCCTCCTATGAAGAAGTGCCCAAAATGCGGGCTGATTTTACACGCCAGGGTTATGGTATGCCCCAACGCAAATTGCATGTACGAGTTTCCGGTGGTTGCTGCCCACGGCTGTGCCGCTTACGAGGGGGCGATGCTGACCTCGCAGCAGAAGTCGTTCACGGTAAAAGTAGAGGACTTCTACTGCGCCAGGCACAAAAAAATCGGGTCTCCCAATTCCATCCGTATGGAATTTGTGGGTCCATTGGAAAAGGTTTTCAACCAGTGGGTCTGCCTGGATCACACCGGCTTTGCCCGTGAGAAGGCACTGGCCGTGGTAAAGCAGTTTGGGGGCCAGGCAAAGACTGTGGATACGGCGCTCAAGGAGTGGCACTTGTGGAAGAAGCCTGATATGATCACTGTTGTGCCCGAAGGTAAATTCTTCCGTATAACAGGGGTGTCGTTTAAGCCCAATCATTCGGTACAGGCGCAAATGGAGTTGTCATGATACACTGTCGAGTATGCGGGGTTCTCACCGATGTGGGGGAATCTGTAATCTGCGAAGACTGTGCCGATAGATCTTCGGCACTCGAAAAAGCCCTTATCCAGAGTTTTTCGATCGAGGCAATTATGGCCGAGCTTAAACGGAGAAAGGGGTATAAGGAATATCCACTTCTTAAAGACGAGGTTTGCCACCTGGTAAGGGGGAAGCGCACCACGGTGATGCTGAACGGCCCGTTGCGGATATTGGTGGTGGCTGATGCCTGACGCGCTTCGTAAACGACTTGCGGCCCGCACGACCAGACAGCTTATCGAGACGAAAGCATCCTTCGGGCACCTAACCGAAGCCCAGAAAAAGTCGCCCAGCCAGCGGAATAGCGAACGATTACGGAAGAAATTAAATCGTGGTAAACAGATTGTAAAGACGCTGGAAGACTGTAGAGGGTGCCCTGACTATCCCTGCGGAAAGACTTTGGTTGTCTGTCATGTAGTAACCAGAACCATGCGCTGCCCGAAATGCGGAATGTCCGTTTTGTATCGTTATATTCTGGACGAGCCCTGGAAAGGTTGCCCATCGTGCGTGAGGTGATTATGAGCGGTTCGAGCGAAAGTATGGAGCAGCAGGGGTTTGTGACCTGGTTTACCCTTAAATTCCCGACTGTATTGCTGTTCCATATCCCAAACGGTGGAAAGCGTTCTATAAAAGCGGCGATTAGGTTTAAAGCCGAGGGTGTGGTTGCTGGTATTCCCGACCTGTTTATCCCGGCCTGGCACTGCTGGATAGAGATGAAAAGGGTGAAGGGTGGGTCTATATCAGCAGCGCAGAAAGGGGTAATCGCATATCTCGAAAATGTGGGGTACACAGTAATCGTAGGATACGGGGCCACCGACGCCTCGGAAAAACTGCTGAAATTTCTGAAGGAGAAAAAACCATGACCGCAAAAAAAATCAAGCAACTGGTATTTCACCATATACCGTATGTCCAGTGTACGATTTGTAATGCCTGTGGACAACGAAAGCGCACCAAAATAATTTGTGAGTGTTGTCAACAGAAGGTTTTTATGAAGGATGAAGTATTCAAATGCGCCATCTGCGGGGGAGAAATGAGGGAAATAACTGCCGCAGAGCACGATTGGAACCTCCACTACAGTACGTTCCGGCAGGAAGACCCCGACCTCGACCGGGTTTCCAATGTGAAGAAACCCCACCTGGCAGAGGGCGATCAACCCTTCGCCACAGGCCGCCTCGAAACCCCACCTGCCCCGCCCAAAAAGGTGAAAGAGGCCCGAATAACTACCAAAAATAAAGAGCGCCCCCACACCGCGACCAAATATTGCAAATGTGGGGCGGTAATCGACAGGGAACAAACAACATGTAAAATTTGCGCGTGGGCCGCCTGGTTGAAGAAAAGAAGTATCATTGCATCTGTGGCCGGGCACCCGACCCTAAAGGAGACTGCGTGAACGACGAAGGAATTGGATTTTGCCTCAATTTTATCGGCACATTGGTTGCCATATCGGGTTTGATTTGTAATGCGATTGGAATGTACAAGGAGAGCTATATTTTATGGATGGTTGCGGATATTGCCCTGATTGTCCTGTTTTGGGGCGTCCACCGCAAGTGGTGGAATCTTAACGGCGGAGCAATCGTCCAGGTTGTATTGTATAGTGTATACCTGGCCCTCACGGTTGTGGGGATGGCGAGGGTGATGTGATATGGTCGAAGAAGAAAAAAAGTTAAACCGCTCCCAGCGCCGTGCTGCAAAAAGAAAACCGAAGGGTGGGTCTCCGGGAATGAAGACGGAATTTACCCGCAGGTTCGTGTGAGGGCGCATGGTCAAGATTCGAACCGAAATGTGCCGCACCTGTGGGGGGAGCGGGGCCAGGTCCTCAAAGGGGACAAAATGTGATGCTTGCGAAGGGAAGGGTTATGATAACTGGGCCAAAGTCAAGCCCGGAAAAGGCGGGGTCGGGTGGGTATTAGCTTAAAATATACCCAACACCCAATAACAAATTATGACTCTACCGAACAAGATACAGCCGGTTGTAGAACAAGCCCTCCGAGCCATAGAGGATGAGTGGTGTGCTCATCGCCAATACTGGATCGGGTCAATAATTGTCGGTTACGAACGCGAGGATGTGCTGCTTAAACTGGTAGAACATTCCGGTGAAGAATACGACCACGCCACCGAACTGGCTGCATGGGTAAGTAAATACGGGGGTGGGCACAACAATCTCCCGATCGATATACACGAAATATTTGAGAACGCATATTGCGGTTATACCACCCCGGCTGCGTTTGATATTGAGCATATTCTTCATGATAACATCGAGGGTGAAAAATGTGCTATTAAATTTTATACCCGACTCTGGGACTATGCTATCGGTGCCGATGGGGTAGGAAATATCCTCGATATGCTGGATTGGATCCTCGAAGAAGAACGGAAGCATCTGGCGGCCCTCGAACGTCTGCAGCGAGGCAGATGAAAGCCGACCCCATGATTCTGAAACGATCGGGCAACCTTCCCTTTTATTTTATATACGGGGTTTTGGATAAACCTGCACTGTCCGCATTGGAGTCAGAATTATCATTTATCATAGCCGGGCGGGAATATGACGACCGCATCCCCAGCGAGTGTCTGCTTTATACGACAAAGAAAAGCGGGTTGAGATATTTCCCAGTGGGGCTCCTCGATAAAGTCCGAACTGTTTTGGATGCCAGGAACATTGGGTATGAGGTAGATATTCCCCCAGAAAAGGAGCCGTCCCATATCAAGGTAAGCTGGAAAACGCACAAGACGTTATGGCCGGAACAGAAGGATGTGCTCAAGATTGCATTATCCGAAGGCATCGGGACGATTTGTATGCCGACCGGTACCGGCAAGACCCTGGTCGCCCTGGCGTTGATTAATGCCCTGAAACGAAAGACCATGATTGTTGTCCATAGGCGCGAGCTACTGAAGCAGTGGGTCGATGAGATATGGGAGGTGCTGGGTTATGAGGCCGGTGCGGTTGGGTCCGGAGTAGTCAAGTGGCGGGGTATAACCGTAGCTATGGTCCAGTCGCTGTATAAAAGCAAAGATCCGCTCCCGCAGTTTGATGTGATTTTCTTCGATGAGAGTCACCATTGTCCGGCGAAATCTTCGTATAAACTGGCAATGAAAAGCAATGCGAGCACGCGGTTCGGTCTCTCGGCCACCCCGAAGCGAGTCGATGGCGCAGAGATGAAAATGTTCGCAGCGGTCGGGGAAATTATATATGAATCCAGCCCCGAAGGTGCCATAAAGCGGGGGCGTATCGTTCGTCCCGACTTTAGGTTTTTGTCGACTTCGCAACCGATGTCTATTCACAAGGGGATGTCCTTCCACAAGGTTTACACGTTGGGGATAACGAAAAATGTAGAACGGAACCTAAAGATCGTAGATCAGGCTAAAATCTTGCATAAGGAGGGGCATACCGTTTACATCCACGTAGAAGAGATAGCCCATGGGAGATGGTTGCAGGATCATATCCCAGCGTCGAGATTTGTATGCGGGTCGGATACCAAAGTCGATAGGGATCGGGTTATCCGTGATTTTTCGAAGGGACGATTGAAGGTGTGCATCAGTACTCTTCTTGGAGAAGGGGTAAATCTCCCCGGAATAACCGCACTAATTATGGCCGGGGGGAAGAAATCGGAGGCTGGGTGCATCCAGAAGATAGGGCGAGCGTTGAGAACTCTGCCCGGTAAGGATAAAGCAGTGGTTGTCGATTTTAAAGATACCGGGGTGTATCTGGGAGACCACTGGTTAGAGCGGTATGCTACTTATAAAAAATTTTATGGGAGGTACTGCTGTGACCTCTGATGACATTCGAGATATAATAGTTGAGATACATAAAAATTTTGGGATGGGAGAATTTGAATTTTACCAGATGAAACGAATAGCGTCAGTATACCTGGTCGGGTTGCATACAAGACTGGTTAATAGGGGGTATATAGAACTTGTAAAACGAACAACCAATCACCATAGGATTTGGAGATTATCGGGCAATTCCCTGGAACTGATTGGGAAGAAGTAGGAATACCTTTTTTATAGTAGCAGGGTGATTTTAAACTATGCTTAGTGCTGAAGCGGTAATTACTTCCATGCTGAAGGAAAACACCGGGATCGCCATGATGGACTCCGGCGGTGATAATGGACGGGCCTGGCAGCGGAACCAGAAACGTGATTTTAAAAAGGAAGCGGCGTCAACTCTCGAAATTGATGTAGGGAGGAAAGATCTCGTCATTTCCCTGAGTACGTATTACTACCTCACGGAATTTTGGGAATCGACACCGGAATCCGAACGGCTGCAAAAGGAATTTCTTAAATTTGTAGACCTGCCCAAAAATGAACGTGCCGGTTGGCTCGAACTGATGGACTCGTTTTTCGATCACTACCTAAAGCCCGAGATTGTAAAAAACGATTATGAGGCATATAACGTGTCCGCTGGGGGGAAAGTCAATAATACTTACAATTACGATAGCACGGTTGATCAAGTTCTACAATACATGCTTTTCCCATGGAAGGGGTCGCAGCGCGATGGTAGGCATAATGCCATTCCATACATGATGCTTCAGATCCACGGTGGGGCCGACGCCCGCGGCGGGTATACGGCGCCCCATATTTTTGCATTTAAGGCCAGGGAGCACGACATCGACGAGTTTTATATTACCGACGGGGACTATAATGTAAACATCGGTGATGAACAGTGGTATACCGACGACCAGGGGGCCCACTGGTACTTCGAAGGTAGCACCAGTAGAAGTATGGGTCGTAGTGAATTTGCGGAATATATCGGTAAGTTTGTTGGTGTAACCGATGACACGCTGAAGTTCGAAGGGGATCTTTATGGGTGTTTGATTAATAAAGCAGCGGGTCGTCAATTAACCAAACTGGAACGATCTCGCATGACCGAGACCAAACAGGCACCATATGAGGTATTCCTCAAGGGGCGCCTGATTGACACGGTATATTATGATATTACAATGACCCTGGCGGGAATTAAAAAAGATCTTGTTGACCACGACCATTATGATCCCACAATTGTCGTTGCAAGGGGTCGATAAATCGTGTCAAAACCTATACGAGAAGATGGTAAATTTCCGACATTTGCATTCCCGGGTGGATATACAATTATCTACCTGGCGGCAGACAACGAGGTTTTGTGTCCGGATTGTGCCAACCTGCCCGAGGCATACAGCACCGACGAGAAGCGGGAGGCCGTTAAAAAAGGACTTGACCGGGAAGACGGTCCCCCAGATTACACCGACAGGCAGTGGGAACTTGTGGATGTCAGCACTTATGATGAGGGACTTCCAATGACCTGTGCAAATTGTAACAAGGAAATCCATTCCTCGTATGGCCCGACCGACGATGATTATGAGCAGATGATCAAGGAACACTTCGAATCGATTACCGGGCACGCGCCCAGTGTCTCCGTTTTGAATAAGTGCCTGGCTTATGTCCAGGACAAGGATTCTGAACAGGAAGGTAATTACAACAGAATCGGAGAGTGGGTCCACGAGTTCATTGACGATGATGCCCACGGTCATGAGAAGCCGGTGGGGCGCAAACAACCAAGATCGCCGGGTCGAATGGATGAAGCCGGGATTCGTAAAGAAATAAAAAATATTCGTAATGGGGGAAAATCGGGAAACCGGTTTGCCCTATCTAACCCAGAGTTACGGGAATCTGCGTTAGTGATGAAGGCCGCGTTTTCACATCACCAATTTGATGTTTTTCTGCATGGCAATAAGATCGAAACTGTTTGGTGGGAAGATGGTGCGAATGCAATAGATGTTCGCAAGTCCCTTATAAACGACGAAGGTTACGATCCGCTGATTACTGTGAAGAATACACACACCAGCGATACGGCCGGTCGCCAGCAGCCCTCCGAAACAACGAACACCATCGAAGTCTGGACTTACGACGTGTGGGGCAACGAGGAAGATGGCTACGAGGTCAATGACCGGTCGAAGATTGCAGAGTATGAGACCGACTTAACCGAGTTGAGTGACAAAGACATCAAGGAGATTATTGAGGAAAATTTCTTCCACCCTGAAACTATTGACAGCGACGGGAACGGGGATGACCAGCATGTTTACCTGGTGCTCAATGATATGGATCACAGTGACTACCCACTAGGGGAAATCTATCTCGATAGGGGGTAATTATGGCGACCGAGGCGGAGTGGAGGCGCGAACTTTCGGAGCGGGGGGCGATTTTCTTTCCGGATGATATGCCGCCTCGCAACAAAGAATGGGATGCGATAAACGAATCGGTCGCTGGATATTTTACAACAAAAATGGGTAGTGCCGGTGTAGATGATATAAAGCGGATCCGCGATCGTATGGCCAAAGAAATGCGAAAGGATGGGTGGACGGTTTGGGTTGAGCCTTGCTCGTATGTGGGTGGTAGAAATACCGACGAATGTTCATTCAGCGCGATGCGGAAAAGAAATGGGGTGGTAGGACGTATGGCAAAACGAAAAATCAACAACCCGATTACCTACGAAGGCAACCGGTTTGGACATTATCTGGTAACTACGGTAGAAGAGATCGAGTGGACACGGGATATACACGGAACCACTATTGCACGACCACCGAAGCACGAAATGTATATCCAAAGCGACTGGGACTTCCCCGAACTTGCAAAGACCTTTGGGTGGAACGGAAAGATTCTCCCGGCAACCAAGATACGTGCCGTAAATATCGACCCGAAAGATGAAATCAGCGCCCAGATCTACAGTGCCATCCAGTACCTCGATGACAATGAAGGCAAGGTTGTAGAGGATCCTGGGTATTGGGAAGGTGAATACACCACCGAAGAGGAAAACGATGCAATCAAGGCGGCGCAGACTATATCTGTTACTACTCGGAAATGGGGGATTATTGCTGTGTATGATAACGGGGGTAAGACGGCAGATCGGTATACCGTTTATCTGAAAGAACACGAGTGTTTAATTTTATCGTCGGATTGTAACATGCCTAATGGGGTTAATATGATTGAAGAAAACGCCTACTGGCCCCATTCAGACGACGGTAAAAAGATAACATTCGAGCAACTTCCCAAGCAGGTCCAGAAGTGCGTCCGAGCAAGGCTCGAAGACTAATATTTTTTTTGTCTTTTTTAAGTCATCTTTTTGGCCGCCAACCGACACCTTTATGTCTGAATACGGTCAAAATAGACCCATGGCAAAATCTGGAGGATCGAGTAGTGAGCGTAAAAAGGGCGGTATCCACATCGATGAGGTGGGTCTCGCCATGTTCACTCGTAGTGTAGAGGAGAGTATCAAGCTCCCGAAAAGCGACCGGCTGGGGAATAAAGAACTCGCCCAAGAGTTTGAGGTTTCCGAGCGCACCTTCACTCGCAAGGTAGCAATCGTAAAGGCTGCCATGGACGAACTGAAATCTCTTGAAGAGAAGTTGTCTCCCAGAGAAGCTCCCGCACCGGCCAAAAAAGAAGCCCCGAAGGTGCCCGGTCCGCTGTCCCGCACCGTTCTCCATCCCCATGAGGAGACCGCGCTTGCAACCACCAAGCGAGAGGAGTATGGGGTTATCAAAACACCCGAGAGGAACCCCCTCGATGGGTTATCCGATGGCCAGATAAGCCAGGCGGGTATTGCTGTAGGCATTGTGTTCGGCGGCGGGCTTGCAAAGATGGGTAAGGCCATCTCTGAAACCCACCGCCCGCTTGGAGATCGTGCCATGGAGATGGCACAAGGCTCGAATGCAGTTGCAACGACTATTCTCGGAGTATTTGAATCCCTTCGCGCCTTCGGAGTGATAGGTGGAGAAAGCACCGGTCGGCGCACCAAAATTATCGACGGCACGCTCGTTGAAGTAGCGGAGTAATTATGGCAGAAGATAACGAACCAAAAACTGTGCCCCGTAAGTGCATGAAGGGCCATACGGTAAATGTGACCGAAGATATGCTCGGGATAAATAAAACCGGCCAGGCGTTCAAGGTGCTATGCCCCGAAGAGGGGTGTGGTATGCCGGTCCCCATATCGAAGGAGGACGTGGCCGATCTCGTTGGTTTATTGGGAGACGAACGAAAAAACGTGCTCGAATATGTCAGGGTAAAAAATGGGGGCGACCCATCTACACCCATTGCATCAGTAATTGACGAGATAAACGATGAGAAGGAGCTGCTTGCTGCTGCTAATGGGGAGGAGAAGGAAACCTCGGAAATTTATGAGCCACTACCAGCCAAGAACCCGGTCGGCAGACCCCCGAAATCGTCGCCATCGGCGGTTGTCCGCGAACCGGCCCGTGAACAGATGCAGCAGAGACCGCAGCGCCAGCAAATGACCCGCGAACCAGCTCCGGTTGCCAACGCATTTGCCGATGATGACAATGTTGAACTATCCCCTCGGGATATTCTCATACAGGTGATTGAAGAGGCCGGGCTGCCTCCAAAGGAAACGGCACAACTGACCGAGTTGTCTTCATACGATGACAATTGGGATCCCTACACTGCAAAGAACCTGTTCGAGACCTTTGGGTTGACCGGTCCTAATGTCTCCAAGCTGACAAACCGGTTCCGGAACCAGCTCGACATCTACCGTAAGCGGCAGGAGCGGGCGAACGACCTGATGAGGTTTGTGAGTGCGAAAACGGGCGGTGTAAGGCGGGCCCCGATGGGGGGTTATATGGGTGAAGACATACAGGCGCAGGGTCAATACCGTCAACAGCAAGATGCTTGTTCTGCAGCAGTCCAGGCAATTATAACCGCAGCAAATGGAATAATCACCCCACAGACCATGGCGGCAATTGACGCAGTTCGGGCAGCATATGGGCAGGCGGGAGCAAACCTTGCCTCCCTCGGGGCAGTATCAATGCCCAATTCTGGAAACGTACAGGCGGCTGTTCAGCAGAGTCAGATGACGATGATGCAAATGTTCCGCGAGATGATGGAAGCCAACACCAAGCAAAAGGAAACCGAGGAGAGTAAAGCCAAGGAGAAAGCCGAACTTCAGCAGCGGTTTGACGAGATGAAATCGCTCATAATGATGGTTGCTACTAAACCAGCTACCCCGGCAGTGGCACCTCAAGATTCTGAAAATAAAATGCTCCTGGATACTCTCCTTACAATTGTAAAGGACAAGGTAGCTACGCCCCCAGTATCTACCGTAAAAAGCCGTGAAGATATGATGTTCGAACAGATGTTCGGAATGTTCATAGAGACGGCTAAAGGTAAGCCCAACGAGGCAATACAGCCGCTATTGGAACAGATCGCCGAGCTCAAGGATAATGTGGGTAGGCTGGGTGGTGGGTTCCAAGGGTTGCCCACAAATACGGATCAGCTCCATGGGATCATAGATTACACGAAGGCGATGGCGGAGATCAAGAAGACGGAGCACGAGTTCGCGGACAAGGCAGCGAATCGTGAACTGATTACAACCCTCGCCCAAACAGCCTTCCAGTCCATCGGAGAGGCTGCGGCATCTGTGTTCATGCAGAACCCGGGTACGCCCGAGCAAGCGCCCGTAAGCCTTCCGGAGCAGCCCATCGATGATGGAAGTGTAGTCTCGGTCCAGTGCCCGCAATGCAAAGCACTCATGACTGCCCCGAAGGGAGCACCGGCAATACGGTGCCCGAGCTGTAATTCGGTCTTCGATCGTGTTCAGCAGCAGAAGTCGCCGGAAGAGGTTGCGAAGATCTCCCAGGAGCAATTGGCCCAAATGGAGCAGGAGCATAAGGAACAGGAACTGGCAACCAAACCCAGGAAAACGTTTGAGTCCCCCGAAATGCCCAGGACCGGCCCGCTATCTGCAGAAGATCTTGACTTGACTCCGACATCTACACCCGGGCCCAAAGGGGCACCCACCGTAGATCACGAGCCGGGTCCATTGAGCCGGTCCATCATGAACAGCAAAAAGGTAACATCTGAACCGGAGTCTACACCTCCGGAGCCCACATCAACCTACGAAACTGATATAAGTCAGCCCGAAGAACATCCTACAAGTGGGTGAATTAGGTGGCAGAAGTATCATTCGGTAATAAAATGCTTGGTGGCTTGAGTAAGGGGTTTATGGCAGAGATTGTCGTAAAGACAATCCGAACCGTACTCAACAACTCAATAAAGGGGGTGCGCCCGGGTCAACTTCTTACGGCAATTCAGAAGGACGAATCAATCTGGGCTCTTGCAGGAACTGATATAAATCAGATGGCTGGCAAAATCCCAAAAAACCTCATTGAAGCTGGAAGGCCGATGTATCGCAAAGCCGTCCTGGAATATGGCACGGCGACCGATTTGATTCTTATGTGGCTTAAAGAGGATAACCCCATCCTCTTTTCGATGATTATTAACACCGATGGGGGAATTGCATGGTTTGATCGCCAGGTCAAGGAAATGACAACCAATCTGGGGCTCGAATATGAGTGAATCGGTAAACCCCATATTAGTGGCAGGAGCAACTGCAATTGCAGGATTTGTAGTTGCAGAGGTATCTCGTAGAGTTGCCAATGCGATGGTTGGAGACCCAGCCATCATGGAGGCAGAAAAGTATGATGAGATGCACCGGCGCCTTAATGAACAGAATATTCGTGGCCCGAGGACGCCAGTTACACCAAGGCCCGCTGTTGCTCATACATCAGGGCGAAAATTATCTGTATCAAAGGAAAAAGGGTCCCCTGTAATGAACCACGTCAGGGAGGCCATGAATCAATTGGCATTGGCCGAAAAGTCAACGAATTGTGGGGTTTGCCGAAAAGGTGCAGCCGCAGCTCGTGATGCTGTAAAGCGGGAATCCGAAATCATCGTGCGGGCCGATTCGAAATCCCAGATTATTCAGGAATTGAAAACCGCTGGTAAACTACCAAAGACAGCCCGGTGGGACAAATTGAGTCCCGATCAAAAATCATTTATCAACCGCGTGGTTGAAGGGAGCATACAAAATGGAATCTGATGTTACAATGCAGGACGAAAGAGACAAGGAAATGTGTGCGATTGCCCTCGATGAGGCATTCGGATTATGTGGAAACAACACCGTGATTTTCGAGCAGATTGCTACAATCATGGGTATCCGCAAGGCCGACCTTGCAGCAGTGACCCCGCTGGACAGCAAGTACCGGACGGTGCTTAATGGTGGCAAACACGACGACAAGTGGGTTATTGCTCGGGCATGGGATCTTGTAGTGAACGACAAGGCCGGTATCATGGACGCCTTTAATCAGGCATGGGGAGAGACCGAGGTTGAAGATGTAGGTCTTAATCAGAGTCTACCCGTTCCAGGTGGAATCAGTCCCCATGATGATCCCGACGATATTGATAACTTCCCCGAGTGAGGCTTACCGTGGCCAAACCAGGAGATCTTCGGAGAGAGATTCACGACGAATTGGAAGTCCGTGTTAAGGGGCGGTTTTATGGGCATATATCCCCAGATGAAGACGACACGCCTCGGCAGGTGCAGGTGAAGAAATTGTACCTGATTCTGGCTGGTGGCGATGGCTGCCCTGGCTGCGAGCAAGCCCTGGAGGAGTATGCAAAGGAAATCAAATCCGGGGATATAGAAGTCTTGCAGGTTGAAACGGACGAGAAAGCCATCGAGATTGTCACAAATCTCGGGTTTTATGCCCTTCCCGCCCTGATTGCAGAGGACGAGGAAGGGGACTATTCGGTGGTGGATCATACATCATCATGACCAAAAGCACCTTGGATCCGAACACAACCACCCTGGCTATACTCAAGGTGATTGTAGACAGCGAAGGAACAAATCAGTATGGGATTGCTAAAAAATTGAAGGTCCCAAACTCAAAAATCTCTTATCACATGCCTGCGCTGTTGGAATCGGGGCTGGTTGTTTGTGACGAAGTAGATGGGGAGAAAATATACATCCCCCAATCCATTCTCATCGATGCGGAGTTCATTGCAGTTGTTGAGAAAGCTATCGATGATATTTATGCGGCTGCCGGGGTGGGGGTTGGGAAAGTGTTTGTTTCTTCTGGGAAAGCAGACCATTTAGAGGCAGCATTAGAGAATTGTATCCGAGCACGGGTTACGTTGTCCCTGTGCCCGCAGTGATAAAATATTTTTGTATAAAAAATATTTTTTAAATAGTAATATAAATAGTCAGGGGTGTAATAAAGAAATATCAAAAGGTGAATTGAAATGGGAGCAACCGGTGTAAAAATTGTAGCGGCAAACCTCACAGTCGTGAAGCCCCGCAACGGACGTGCGTACATACGATCAAAGACCAACCTTGTCGTGAGCGACAGGCTTGCGAAGTTCCACAACTGTGTCGGTAATGCAATGACTGGCCAGGGTGGCGACAAGGCAGCCCTTCGGGAAAAGTTTGCAAATGCAGCTCGCCAGTGTGCACACGGCGGACGGTCCAGTGCTCCGGCAGCTGGACGCAGAATGAGCCGTCGCTTCTAAGCGGCCCTCATAAACAAATTTTTCTGTTTTTGGTAGTTTTTATATTCTAATACGGCGATTTCGTATTATGTTGCTAACCGACGAACAGGTTCAATTGATTCTGGGAAGTACTCTTGGGAATATGTCTATAAATCGGCAATTGGGCGGTGCTACACTTACATCGAAAAGAAACCCTAGAGTGAGGGTCGAGCATGTAGAATCAAATATGGATTATATACAATGGAAATTTTCAATTCTTGGAAATCTGGTTACACCCATGGGGATACGATGTAGTGAGGTTCGAGATAATCGATGCGATTGGGAAGATCGTAGAATGTGTTTTTTTACCACTCGTTGCTTATCTGAATTATATCCATTATTTAATCTGTGCTATTCAAATGGCGGAAAACGGAGAATAACTCCAGAATGGGTGCGTACATTACATCATCCTATATCTTTAGCGGCATATTTTATGGATAGCGGAGGAGTGGGTGCACGCGGGAGGTATTCTCAAGTGCGGTTTACAGTACCCCGTTGTACGGTGGAAGAGGCAAATATTGTAAAGAAATATTTATTCGAAGAGGGTATGGGGATTCATACTACATTAGTATCCGATATCAATAAAATTCGGGGGCGACTGGTGGCGGGGGGGCATCATACACTTACAATTGCAAAACGTTCTGATGTTGAAAATTTTATTTCTATAGTAATGCCGTATGTTATGGGCGTCCCATCAATGCGATGGAAAATTGAGCCGTTTCTTTAAATACTATCCCCACCATTTTTAATTATGGCTGAATATGTTGATGATTACGTGAAAGAACGATGCGATGAGATTAACAAACTTCTCGAAGAAATCGGTTCATATTATACCCGTAGTGTACGAAGTGATTTACAACGTATCACCAGCGGGGATGTCTACATGGCAATGGATTACGACAATCTTCTCGATATTATAACATCGGGGGTAACACAAATCGGGAAACTTAAAGGTCGCGTGGAAACGGCCGAAAATTCGATCCGCAATGTTGGGAGATTCGGGGAAAGTTTGGAAATGAAGGTAAACAGCCTGGTCGGTAAGAAACGGGCCTGAAATACCTGTTCGCATTTTACCAAAAGTAGATATACCATCTGCCCGATTATTTACTATGACCGGTAAACAAATCGACAAAGCCCTGGGCGCTGCTGCAACGCTAATGGAACATCTCACCAGTTGGGAATGGAATGACCCGAGGAATGCGTTTGATGTTCTCGAATATGTGGGCGCAACCAAGATTTATATTGAAGCATTTATCGCGTGTTTCGATGATGCAAAAGAATCGAAGAGGGTGCTAAAAGCATTGCGTGATGATTTCAACCGGTTGGAAGAGAATGCAACCCGCCGCGACTTCGGGGAAGTTGCCACAGATACAGCCCTTATAGGGTACCATTTGTTCAATGCGATAAAATACTCCACAAAGTTGTGGGCTTGAACAATACCTTTTTCTATTTTGACTACCAGAACAGTAATTGTCGATGTTGGCAACCATCGACGCAATAATGTTCGGCATCTCTCGGCAATGGATCGTCTCTGTAATCAATCATGCGAGGAGGGTGGGGTTTTTGGTTTGTTTTCCCCACCTTCTGAAATTTTCAAAATAGATCTACGCCTTGAGCGACTTCAATTTTGACTCGCTTGACGTCTTTGAACTGTTCGCGGATGCGCTTTACCATCACGCCGGGTTCGTGGATCTTGCCGTTGGCGGCTCTCCATTTTTGGTGCTTAATTGTAGGGCGAACTAATGAAACCAGTCGTATATAATCATACCCTTCTTTTTCCGCTGGTTTGTGTATATTAATAAATGACGCAGGTGTATAGCCCATCGCATATGCAAGAACGGCATGAAGTGCTTCGTCCGATTCCTTGGTGGTGTAAATTATAATCCCGTCTGGAATAATTCTGGTGCTTTCATCTTCAAGATCGTCCGCAAGTCCAATATCCTGTCGAAAGCGGGTTTGGGGAAAACGTGTGCCTTTGCGCCCTCTCATTATCTTGGCCATGTTTGGTTCGGGCATAGTATTTATTACGAGCAAGGGGTAATTAACTCTTATGAAGGCTAGCACAGAACAAATAATTACAACCCTTGCCGGGGGAGATGATGTATACCTATATCTCATTCAAAATTCATGGGTGAGGGGTGGGGTGGATGAGGTTAATGTGGATCTGGGTAACAGGGAAAAAGCCGATTTGATAATACACCCGTCGTATTATATTAAATTCAAGGATGCTATCGATTCGGGCGAATCGATCGACCTCGAAGAAATCGAAGGTGAGGTTGAAATTCTTGCGAAAATAATGCGGACGGCATATTCAAAATTGTTAGGTGGGGCTTTACAGTTGCACCTGGCTTGATTAGGCCAGGTTCACTTCTGGTGCTACCACAATTAATATTTTATTTGAAAATCTTGTGTTCAATTCTGCAACCACTTTTGACGGGAACTCTATGCGCCCCCCCGATGCAGTCCAGGTGGGCGTTTTTATATTTTTGCGACTTGTCGAAATGACCCATTTGTAGTCGTAGCCGGGAATATTTGATGGGCGGTGACTGTTAATCCAATTTTGGGGTTTATAGCCGTGTAAAGCGGCAATGTAGATGTGTATGTCGTTATCAATATCCTTCGTGTTGTAAATTTTAATCCCATCTTCCATAGATGTTGGTGCATGTGACCGGAATAGATCTTCTTCGTCCATATCGGTAAATCGTATGGTTTTTGAGGTGACTGGTATACTCCTATCCTGGTACGAGAGGTGATGTTGATTTACCAGCGGGCTTGCTGTTTTTATCCGTATGGTATCTTGGATGGCCTCTCCAGAGTCACTGGGGGGTATCTCTGGCCGCATCTTCTTCAGAACCATAGAAACGACCTGCTGTATGGCTTCCTGGCGGGAGATTGCTCTGGCGCCTATTTTGGTAGCAATCTCTTCGATTTCTATGTGGTTCTGTTCGCAAATCTTCTGGGCGGTCTGTACCGGAACACCCCTTGATAAAGATAATGCGAGGCAGGCCGACTCCAGTATATCGATGTCACAGGCATTAAGTTTGGGTTTGGTTTTTGGAATAACGACTTTTCCTGACTTTACTGCGGCGTCGTGTTTGGCCATACGCTCCTCGATGGGAAAGGCTTCGAGTTCGGGGCGAATATTGGCTATAGTTTTTGGTCTGGCGGCTGGTGCGCTGGGGGCCCCAATCATCGCCATCGCAGAGGTTATGAATTTCTTATCAAGATTCTCGGGGATTGAAAATATAATCTGCCCTTCGTTGGCTACGATCGCGGCCTGTTCTTTTCTCAATGTCACATAGGCTTTCGCCGATTTGATCGCACTTATTTCTGTTTCTTTATCGCTTTGGACAAGTTCGCCGCTTGTCTTCAGGACGATTACATGGTACATATCGCTCATAGTAGTCATTGCCTCCTGTAGGTGTTTATTCTTTGGGGTGGATGACCTGGGCATCATCCTTTTGAATGGTATTTAGAATATATTCAGCATCAACTTTAGAGTCGGCGTTGCAAAAATGTTTGCCGTTTAAGCAAATCTGATAACTACGGGTGCATTTGATTGTCCAAATATCATCTGTCATTTTTTGTTACCCAACCACCAAAATAGGATAATTATTCCAAGCACTGCGAAAGTTCCCCAGAGCATATTGTATCCAATTTCATTGCTGGTCATTCCGAACCGGGTCCTGTATGTGAAGATTGGATATTTGGATCATATTTCACTGTAGAAGTGCAGATGGGCATAAACAAACTCGAAGATGCTTTTCCGCACCACGTCCGATAAGGGCAGGTGTCACACTTCGGTACAAAACAAGGGGGTGCCCCAGTAATAGGGGTGGTCTGAATGTACGGGTGGGTCTGGGTTCCTGTAGATGGGACCGAGCAGGTTTGGTTTATAGATGGGTTTTCCATAATTTTACTTTCGTCCGTTGGGCTTAAATATGTTGTTCCGTGGGGATTCAATAACATCGACCCGTACACATCTCCAGCCCATTCGATACAGGGCGTTCCACGAATGGTATTTGTTCGGTTCGAGGTAAGGTTTTCCAACCAGGGGGTATCGAAGGATGTTTGATCCGTTGTTCATGATCTGGGCGCAAGGAAACCCGTGACTTTAGTCACGGGATGAATTGCCCCGCACCTCTCACCTCCGTTAAGTATATACTCTATCATTACTAATATATGATTGTGATTAGGACAATCAAGTTGAAACTGGATGTTTCTTCTGATGCAGGCAATTCTCTCCTGAAAACCATGAGAGATTATACCGTGGCGTTTAATGTCTGTTCTGCATGGGGTTTTGAATCCCATTCGGTCAGCAAGATTAATTGCCATAATGCTACCTATCACAATATTCGACAATCTGTACCTAATCTCCCATCCTCGTTGGTACAAGGCGCAAGAGATGTTGCTTGTGAGTGCTTGAAAGCGGTTAAATGTCAATTTAAACCTCTCCGTAAAGAGTATTCTGCAATGCGATACAATTCCCGCGTTATCAACGTGTTTTTGACTTCTGGATATGCAACCATTGCTACCTCCGATGGTCGAATTAAAGCCACGTTCGGGGTTCCGGAATATTACCGGCCTTACCTGACATGGAAAATCAAATCTTCTACGTTGTCGCTTCGTAAGAACGACGATACGTTTTATCTGCACTGCCAGCTTGAAACGGATACTCCGAAACTTATCCCCGAACAAACCGTTCTCGGGATAGATCGGGGTATTGTTAACATCGCAGTCTGTTCTGATAACCGGTTCTTCAATTCGAAATCGGTTAAAAAAGTTCGTTCTCGTTACGCCAAACTGCGTGCGGAACTCCAGTCCAAAGGCACTCGATCTGCTACCCGGAAACTCCGGAAGATTAGCGGTCAAGAAAGACGGTTTGTGACTGATATTAATCACTGTATCTCGAAGCAAATTGTGCAATCTCCATTTACGATCTTCGCCCTTGAAGACCTCACCAAGATCCGCGTTCAGAAACGTCGCGGTACTGAGTTCAATCGGAAACTGAATAACTGGTCGTTCTTTGAACTGGAACAGTTTATCCGGTACAAAGCCGAGACACTTGGTAAGCAGGTTATTTCTGTCGATGCCCGGTACACTTCTCAAAAGTGTTCGGTTTGTGGGCATGTTTACAAAGGTAATCGTCAAGGTTCCTCGTTTCTTTGTCGTAAATGTGGTTTTGAAATCCATGCTGATCTGAATGCTTCCCGTAACATCGCCCAAGATGGTATATCTGACTTGGGTAGGTCGTCTGTCAACCGGCCAATCGTAGCGTGTTCTTAACACAGTTACAAGCCCACGGATTTATCCGTGGGTAGTTGACAGACGCAATCTTGGTTTCGAACGTTTTTTGCGAATACTATAACCATTAAATTACCCCCAGAAATCTCTTGATTTCCTTGAGTTTTTCATGTTCGGAGATAAGTGTGCCGATGAGAAGGGTAATGTCATTCCCTTCTACTGGATGAAGTTCGTAGTTGAGTTTTACGAGTCGGTCTTCCATGTACTGATCGAGTTTGACGTTCATGATATACCTCCAATACTTTTCGCAATCGCCTCTGCCAGTTCCACAGGCATGGCATTGGCAATCATCTGAGCTATCTCCCGCTGGGTCCCGTGCCACCGGTAGTCTTGGGGAAAGCCTTGGAGTGCAGCGGCCTCGGCCAGGCTGATGTTCCGGTTCTCGGTCGGATGTACCATATAGACCTTCTTGACGTTGACTACGGCAGGGGCGGGGCGATCTTGTTGCAATTTAACAATCGTGTTGTACTTGTCCGCTTCCCCAGTCAGGGAAGTCCACTCACTTGTGGCCCGCGACAATTTTTCCAAAGTGTCGGGTCGTGACCACATGAAGCCCCAGTTGTTTGATAGCCCCTGGAGGGCATCCCTGACCGTTCTTGGGGCAATTGGCCGTATAATGCGGGCGGGAGTCCATAAACCATGCCGGAGGCCAATAACGACCCATCTTCTGCGCGACTGTGCGGCACCAAAGTCTGCCGCATTGATGCAATGGGAAGCAATATTGTACCCGAGCGCCTTACCTACCTTGACAATTTTTAGTTTTTCGGCTTCCGGAGTATAGGGAACGTTTTCCAGGCAAAAGAAGCCCGGACGAATCTCTTCGACGAGACGCATATATTCACCCGGTAGAAGCCTCCGGGGGTCGTCTTCTTTTTTGCGAATGTTCCGGCGCGACCACTGCTGGCAAGGTGGGCCTCCAATCACGCCCGTGATACCGTCGAAGTCCCCTCTGACACCTGAGATGTCGTGGACATCCTTCCGCTGAACCTGTATACCTGGATGGTTGGCCTGGTATGTCTGGAAGGCGGGCATCGAGATGTCCACGGCATACTGGATGTCGAAGTGCCGTCCGAAGCCCAGACCCATACCCCCTGGGCCGCAGAACAGCTCGGCGATTGAGGGTTTATCGATCATTTTGCATCATCTTCCTCCCATTCCCATGCCGTCGCTGCTGGCTTATAACGGTAACATTCTTCTTCCAGAGTTCAAACAGGCCATCGGCGTTCTTGATGGTTTTAACCCGGAAACCCTCATTCTTCAGTACTAATTTTCTTGCTTTAGCATCGGCAAATTCCACATGTGGGTCGCCTTCGTCACGAGTATATTCGGTACAGTCTAGCATTTTAACACGTTCTTGATTACTTCGTCGGATTGTCGTTTCATGGCAAGCGCCCACTCGATTTCTTCGGCCCCGATGTCGGTTAAACGAATACGGGCATATGCTTTGGCCAGGCGTAGGATACCGGCAATCCACCGCCCTTCCTTGCCTTCATCGTTGTCAATACCATACGTCTCCAGGTTCTCTTTGACGAGGAGTTTAATGGCATTTTTATCGGTTGCCTTCGGTTCGTGGGTTTGCACCATATAAAAATAAAAGTTGAGGTATGCTTCACCGTTTACAGATTGATCTTCTTCTTGTAACAGGTTGTGAAGGATGTCTAATGACTGTTGAATCGTCGGGTAATCGAACTTGAATATCAAGTCGAACCGGCTGACAATTGGTGGGGGCATCAACTTAATATCATTGGTTGCTGCAACGATACGAACCTGGGCGTCATATTCGTTGTGGATACCATTTTTAGTAATGGTATATCGACCACTTTCCATTACATCGCGGAGGGCATTTACGCCTTTCATGAGCTCGATGTCGTCGATTGTAACAATCCCACCGTGATATTGATTGAATATCTTGGCACCACCGTCCTTTATTGAGGAATTTCCCTTCAGAGAAGCTGCTGTTGGGTCGCACGATAAATATAGCGCACCCCAATTCTTCTCCAGGGGCTCCATAAGGACGGTTTTACCACAACCGGGCTTCCCATATAGGAGAATGTGGATTCGCTCTCGATGTTTGCCGTCCCACTGATTTGCGAGAAGGCATAGGAGCGCAATTTTTATATCGTCATACCCAGATACGTCGGGAAATAATATTTTTATTATCGTTGGAAGAAACCGTGGGTGTTTGACATCCTCTCGCATCTCTTGTTGTAGTTCTAGTAATACCGCGTCGTCTGTCAAACAATCACCTACGATGACGCTGTTCGATCAGCGTAATGGCGAGCCGGGCCCCATCCTCGGACTTGAAGGGGACATCGACGTAAGTTTCACAGTCTTTGAATATTCCTTTTCGGTTTGCTTGCACAGTTTCTATTTTACCACTTTTCAGATGATAGAGCTTGTTACCCACTTGAACAACCTGCTCGTTCAGATTCATGATGAAGGCTTTCAAGTGAGCCACCCACCGGTTAACAGGTACGAAATCATGTTCACAAGGCCATAGAAAATGATTATTATACCCCCAGTCGCCATTAATTTGAAGGCCCCGTTCAATAACCACTCCCGCTCGTGATGACAGATCCCGTTGTAATATCGCGGGAAAACGATGTAGACCAGGACTAATAGCATCCCGGCCAGCATGAAAACCAACGCCGTTCCGATTACATATTCGGTAAGCGAGGTCATGGATTTTCCTCCAGATATTTTACTATTTTGTCTCCGACTTTAAACCAATGGCCCAGTTCGCTGGTAAGGCACTCGTCGAGACTTTTAATGTTCTTTTCATGTGTAAAAAGGTAGTCCAGAGCTGCGTCTTCGGTGGTAAAATGCTGCATGGTTAATCGCTGGGCATTCGGGATACCTTCGGATACAACGATTTGATACGTGCGAGTCAAATAGAGGTCGTATGTGACAGGAATATTATTTGTTTTCTTTTTTCCAAATGGCCACATGGTTATCCCTCGATGTTATTTGGGTATTCCAGGAATTGGAGGGTGCTATCAGATGAAAATGCGGCGATTTTAATCTTGTTTCGTTCTTCCAGAGTTCGCGTTGATACTGATGGTGGCCAGGGCATATCTTCGATGGGCATCAATACGAGTTCCCCGCTATAATTTGGTAGTAGAACCACAATATATTTACCATTTCGTTGAATGATAATCGGAACGTCGGTAGAATAACCTACAATGCGGGAGGGGGTATTTTTGATAGTATACTTAGTTTGCCTCTCCTTACGGAATGGTGATACCTCACATAATTCAAAGAGGTTTGGATGTTCTTTACTATGGAAAAGATATACCGTGGTAAATTGTGCCGTTCCTGATAGGAATCTGTCAACCTCCTCAAATATTATCGAGTGTACTTGTGTCATTCGTCATCCCCATCCACATCTTCATCGTCGGATATTTGCTCCAGTTTGTAGGAGAACATGTCGATGCAGCGTTCAAGGCTTAATTGATCGCCCTCTTCATAAACGTCGATGGTGAGACTGCTTCGCAGGTTACTAAACTCATCGTCGATTTTCTCACGTCGGGCTTTGAACCTATCCCGGGCATCCGTCCCGAGATAACCTTCAATGGCGGCCCGGCATAGGGCACGCCCCAGCGGTGGGTCCTTAACGATAGCGTTGGCCTCGCACTTGCGTTCCCCGATAGTCTTCAGGTATTCCTGCACATAGGGCATCTTGAAGTTCTTGTGCTTCGGGCTGGCTAGGTTTTTCCCCGAGCCCGTGATAAGGTTATCAATCCAGGTCAGGTCGTGGCGGACAACAAAGTCGTAGTTCAGCCCGAACCGGTTGATGATGAGGTTCTGGGGGTCGTAGCCGGTGGTCCTGTCTTCCCACTCGATGTCTTTGATCTGGTCGAGATTGTCGAATAGGAACTTGGAAATCCGTAGGCCATCTGCATCTAAATCGCCGCAGTATAACAATACGCATTCGAGGCCCACTTCTTCGGCTTCCTTAAAGCGCCTGGCATACTCAGCTCGCTGAAGCATAGAGCTCCAGCCCTTAGAGGTGGCAATGGCGATCTTGTAGTCTTTACAGACTGGCTCGAACAGGGTCTTCAGGTCGATCTTTTCGACGAGCATCTGGATGTAATATTGTTCACCCTCCCACCACTTCGGAACAAAGGAGCGCTCACAGTGGCCCACATAATTGACGTAACCTTTGAGGAAGGTGGGAATGTCGTCTTCCGTTGGTTTTTCAACACCAGAGAATTTGCGACCTTCTTCTTCGGCCGTGAAGTCGATGGGAAGGTATCCCTTTTCACGGCACGAGTTGATGAGAGTTTCAACCCGGTCGAACTGGTCTTTGTTAATGAGACGTAGCCCTTCAAGGGTATAGGCCCACCCCCGGGCCGACATTCGGAATCCAATCTTATCCGATAATTCGATAAGAGCCAGGGCGAATTGGGCTAGTTGTTTTGTGCGCTCCGGGCCCCCCGTTGCTGTTGGTAGTTCAATGTTCATAATCGCCTCAATATTTGCTTATCTATTACGACGGAACGAATACGTTCATATCGTAAGAATCTGTAGGTTCTCAAATTGTTATCGGGGTCTACCCCTATTAGGGCGTGTACGGAACGAATGGGGCATACTCCGCAGTTGCACATTCTCCCGATCATATCGAGGGGGAGTGTCACAACGAGGTCGTCGAAATGCCCATCGTCGTAAATTTCCAGGGCCTCCTCGTAGCTGTCGACAGATTTGTCGTACCTGGTCAAGATAAGTGTGTCTTGTAAAATTTTGGAAAGTTCTGCCACCTGTGCGAAGGTGGGGGCGTGCCGGGAGATCCAGAGGATGTGTTTCATTTTTGGGTTTCCAGGAACTTCTCCCATTCCTCGGTGATGGCAGCATCGAGGGCGTCGTCATACTGCTGGTTATTATGAACCCGGTTTGCAATCTCGTCAAGGTTGTCCCAGGCAAGTTTGACCGAGGGGTCGTCGGCCATTTCAACGAGACGCCCCGGGTGTAGAACACTGATGACTACCCAGTCTCGCTCATGATTGAGTTCTTCAATGAGTTCTTTTGCCTCATCGATACGCGGGGTTGGTGTGGCTACGTTGTCGTAGTCAAGGAATTTGACGAGGCGATCTATGAGTTCGGACTGGATTGCGTGGGTGCTCATGGTATCATTTCACTCCTTTATCCGGTGCTGAAATTCCGAAACAACATCTTTTGGATCCATGAGTCCGATCCGAATATTTGATCGGTATTCTGCACATAGGGTTTCGACAGTGTTTTTCATTTCTGCATAAGAGAGGTGTAATCGGCATTCCGTTCCAACCCCGGTGGGTGATGGTGCGGTAAGTGTGTAGAGGTTCATTTAATTTCCCCCAAAATATTCTTAATCTCTTGCGACAGTTGCCCAAATAGGTTTATGTCGTGCTGGTTGTTGTATGCAAACCCATCTTCCCGCCCCTCACAGCCGCCCTTAATGAGTTTTGCAGCGAGATCAAGGGTTTGTATGATTAATTCCGGTACACTGTGCTGCGTATACTGTGGTATCGGCTTATCACCACATTTGCAGTGAGTCATGACGGGGGGTGCGAATGGCGGCATAGACTCGTGCTTACTCCAGAGAAGTTGTTTCAATAGTTCAAGAATAACCAAGTTTGAGGCCGCGATGGAAAACGCGGCCCGGTCTGCGTTGCTCGGAGTAGAGGTTGTGTTAATACTCTGGTAGTCCTCTACTGCATACTTTGTGAGTTCATTGAGGGTTGCTTCGTTTTCATTCATCTCGGACACGCCCTGTTTTCACACCCAATTGCAACCGGACTCCACTCATCGGGCAAGTCCCCGATGAGTTCCATCTCGGCGAATATTTTCTCTTCGGTGATACCAATCTTCCAGACAGCCAAATCATACGACGATGAGTGCAAATAGAACCACTGGGGCTTCCCGAAGCCGGGTGGGATGATTCCGTGGTCGGTGTCGAAGGATTCGACCGGGAGTGTATTGATGTTCGCTACGGCAAGCATTTCGCCCATAGCACGGATCTTCTCATCCACCAGCAGCACGAGCCGGTGCACGGACTCATATGTCCGTCCGGCCAGCGCCCTGTCGGTTACGGTGCATGGGTCCATACCCTTCCCCTGTCTGGCATCCCCGGCCATCTTCTTCCGGTAGCAGGTGTCCCCGTAGCCGTGTTTGATACTGGACGGCTTCTTCAGGAGCCGCGAGCAACGTCGGCAGGTGGTGGTCATATCTCCACTTCCTGCATTTCTGCGTTCCAACCGACATTTTCTTTTGCTTGGCGTCGGGATATTTCCCCGAGTGTTTTCCCACACCCACGGAAATAATTTATCAGGTCGTGCAAGACATCACCATTGATGGTATCGCCTTGACTGATAGTGTGGTGATGAGGTTCGCTAAATCCGCAGTAGGTAAGGGATGATGTTGGATCACGATACCCCACTATGCAGATGGTCCCAAGAGACTTCCCCTCGGTGTCCCCACGGTAGAAGTATTGGTTACACCGTAGATATTCTGCTGGCAGTTTATCATAGGTCCGGACACCCTGGATGCACATCAGGGTTGCTTTCCGGTCTCCGTGGTCGATGGTTCGTTTGAATGTCAGTTTGGCTCGTTCTTTTTTCATAGAGGCGCCTCCTCATTGCACTTTTTGCACATTCCGGTTTCCTTGTCAAACTCTTCCGGTTCGACGTAGTTTCCATGCTTGGGGCAATATGGCCCAAATACGTCGTCTTCGGTCAGGAAGCCGAGCTTGACAACATAATCCTGAATGTTATCCAGCCAGTTAACCATACCCAGCAGGGCATTGTTCTGTTGAACGGTGTGATAGACACTCACCGGCCCCTCACGCAATTCAACCAGGCGTTTCTTTTGCTGTCGAAGCAGATCCCAATCGGTGCCATCGACGAGTTCTTTTACCAATTCAAAGTCTTTTGTCATAGTTTTAACACTCCTTTTTCGATCATCATTCCGATCATTGCCCCGAGAACCCGGTGTTGCTGGTTGTGGGATTGCGGCAGGTAATTAATCGGGTATGGTGTCTCTTTTTGACAGATACGCATGTATTTTTCGAATGTGTCGTCCGCGTGCTGCTGGTTCGTTTCGCGGGTCAGGTTTTGCGCTTCTTCTTCAGCTGTTATCTGGGCTCTCATAACATGGCAGGTTAACTCTTCGATTTGCTCGGAGCGGGACTCCATCGAAGAGAGCGCCGATTGTAGGCTCTTTTTTGCCAACTCCATTTCGCAAAGTTCCCCTAGCGTGAAGTCGTCACGGGCGAGGGTGCTTAATTTTTGAACCCAATCCAGGGTGTTTTTAAGGTTCTCTTGTATGTGCAGTGATTTTGTAACAATTCTCGTCATATCATTTCCCCTCCGTCAAATCGTCTCCGGGACGCATTGGTCGGCTTCCATGCGCCCATCATCGAATACTCGGATGTTGTTCTTAGCACTGGTCCGGTCGTGCCCAGATAGCTGGGGGAAGTCGAAAGAGAGTCGTAATGTCCCGTCGGCCTCTGCATAAACGTACATCTCGACCCGGGGCATACTGTTACTGACGGTATTGTTCCCACCGGTTCTAACGACGATTATGTCCTTCTTGATTGGTTCAATTTTTAAGGTTCCCATTATTTTTCTCCCTCCTCGATTGAGAGCCCATTATCGATGTAAGAGTCTCCCCATAGTTCGGCACCTGAACCTTTGGCAATAGTGAATATTTCCCCGTCGCACTCTACTATTATTTTGTGGATGCCTTCGGGTTCTTTGGCATCCTCACCCCATCGCACAATCTTTTTTATTCTGATTAAGTCGCCTTCTTGGATCATTGGTTTCACCATCACAAAGAACAATAAAATGATAATGATAATTTGTGTCATGGCGAAGAAATTTGATTCTGCGCTTGTCATGGTCTCCTCCCTCGTAGATCCTGTGGGTATACATTTGTCGGAGGGTTATTCATCGGTGGTGATGTAATCCCAGTACCCCCTGCCCCAACAGTAGTGTCACCATATAATGGATCGTCGAGTCCTCTCGCCCCCACCGTTACAATATCGGAAGGTTTGAACGCCACGCCTTTCGGGTCGATTATTTTACAGTACCCTTCGTGATGGTAAGAAGGTTGATGGAATGTGCCGTTTGAACCACAGTAATTTAGTTTCGGGGTGTCATACGGCTTCTGCCACGCCTTACAGCTTTCTTCAGTACACTCGACCATGAATGGTTCGTAGTGGGTCGAGGGGGTATGGTGCCCCGTGTCGTTAGTTGTGACCTTTTTGAGTGCTCCACTCATAAACGGACAGAACGGTTTCATAATTTCTTCCTCATAATATCACATTTGATTTCCAAGTAGTCATCGAGCAAGCGGGTATCCTTGGTTTGATCGACTGTCCGCAGCCGCTTCCGCAGCGAGACAAATCCGTGCAGTTCGCAGCACAACCCACTGGGGAGTGGTTCGGTGTCCAGCCAGATCCGTTCACATTCGGGGCAGTAATACTCATATGCCCCAGCTTCCGGAGGTGGGTTGTACTTCCCCTGCGGGCTCTCATCCAATTGCCGTAACCGGTCGGCAGCCTCTGCTGAATCTTCGAGGAGGCGGGGGTCGTTAGTTGGAACCATAACGGCGGTTATGAGGGGGGCATCCCCGCCACACTCGGGGCAGGCCAATACGTCAAACATAAACCCATCCTCACCCGATACTGTGTAGGTGTCTTCAGACTCGCCCCATAGTCCGTCAGGGGCGTGTGCCTTACAGTGGGGACAAATGAGATCCCCGGTCTCGGGGTTAATTACTATTTCTTCATCATCTTGCATTAAAGCTTCAAACAGGCACGATTCTGTGCAGAAGACATCTTCTTTATAATGGACAAGATGGTCTCCAGAACCCATAGCGCAGCGGCACCAGTCACAGAGGATGTTCCGCATGGCGGGAAATTCCGAAGACCGGCTGAAGGTATAGACTTTCAGACCGGCCTCTTCGAGGGTCTCGACGGTGATCTTGGTCAGTTCATCAACCATCCAGTCAGGGTCTCGCATGTATTCTTCGTGCTTGTCTCTGATGTTATCCCATATGTTGACGGGGATGTCCCCAACGACATAGAAATAGTCCCATTCCTCGTATTTGAGAGGGAGACCTTCATAGGTCAGTTTTATCAGATGTCCGGGCAATTCCCGTCCTCTGTTATTGAGCATAAATGTCTCTTCGACTTTTTTTGGCATGTTATTCGCCGTCCTTTATTTGTTCAATATTTCGAAGTCGCTATTCAGTAATTCTTCGAAGTCTTTGTGGGGAATCCAGATACAGAATGTGCCGTCTTCATCCCCGTGCTCTACAGGATAAGATCCGGTGGATAGACCAACGGATAATTCGGCCCAAGCCAAGTCTTCTTCTTCGAGGGTGAATCCACTGATCCCTGCTTTGAAATCCATTTTGGCATAGAGGAGATCGACCCGTATGCTGGCGTAGGGATTCAGGAATACCTGCTTGTGAGTGGTCTCATCGGGGTCGCATATTTCACCTTGGCATACCGGGCAGAATCCCCGGTTGCCATCATCGGCGTCCACCCAGTCCCCGCAGTGGGGACAAATGAGGACGAGCTTTCGTTTCCATTGTGGCATTATTCACCATCCTCCCCTTTCTCGTCGGGGATTACTTCATCCCAGACCCAGCCACCGGCCCCGATACCCCAGAGGGTCAGGGTCTGGCTGGTGTTATCGGGGTCGATGATGATTTTCGCGTCGTCCATCGGGAATGAGTAGTTGTAATAGCCGGTGTACTCATCATCCTCTGGGTCTGGGATGTCGTCGGGGTAGGCGGTCAGGATCTGCTCTGCTACCTCACGAGTGAAGTAGGGCATTTCCCAACCGTTCCAGCACTGGCCGAGGACGTGGTATCCTTCGAAAATTGGGCCGTCGTCTATCTGGAACTGGCCTTTTACCATGTAAACACCCTCGAAAAATCTCTCTGGGAAGTCAGCAACCTTGACGAGGTGTCCATTGGTGACATCCAGACGGTGCAGCGAATGGGTCGTTGCCCGTCGTCTCCAATGGAGTGAGAAGGCATTTGCGTCCCTGATTTCGGCTGATGGGTAGGCGAAGCCGTTGGAAGCACACATTATGGCAGGCTTCCCACCCTCGTGTGTGGTGAGGATGTAATATTCGATCATCATCCCACCCGACCCATGAGCCGGGTGGCTATCTCACGGATATTGGTGACAGAGAGATGACTGTCCTCCCAGATTGCATCAGTAAGCCGTTTGAGATAAACTTCCGGCTTCTCCCCGTTTGGATGTATGGTTGTTTTGGTTCGCCCCGCCCGGCTCATTTCGACCAGTTCATCGTATCGGGCCTGCACAACAGACTTGCCCTTCCCGTTCAGCCAAGGCACCTTCTGGGCAAACTCTCGGTCAAAGTCTACATACTCCTTGATTTCGAGCATACCGTGCCCGGAGCCGCACCGGGAGTCGATATAGGAGCCTCCCACCGGATAGCCTCCCCATGTCCCAGCCGCAGCGTTCAGGGTCAGCCAGTCGTGTATCTGGCTCCGTTCATCATCGCTGTCTCTCTCGACTGCTGCATACATGGCCGGGCCGTTGCGCCGTTCAAATTCATCGTATGCCTGCTGGGCTGCCTGCCCCTCGGTGTCCCCAAGGCTTCCGGGGTCTTTATTATCGGCGCTGTCATCAACGAGCTCGGTCATCCGCCCCTTCATCTCGTCGTAAAATTCTTGGCACTTGAACCATACATCATTGGCATAGGAGTAGGCTGCCTGTGCGGACATGGCGTCCTCGGCGGAAAGTCCCTCCCAGAGCCCCCTGTCGGTCTCCTGTTCGTGACACTCGCCGAGGATATAGGCGGCGTCCTGAAGGGTATAGGAGCGGTCAACAATCTGTTCGTGCCATGAGGAATCAAGATCCTCGATGTCGTTGTAGTCCCAGTCTCCACCTGCGACCAAGGCCGCTACAATCATTTCCTCATGTTCGGCGAGGAAATCGACTGCCTCTTTTTCGATTTCGTTGTCGTATTCTCGTGCCATAATTACCACCCGTAGAACAGGTCGTGCAAAATGTGTTCAACAAACTGTACCGGAGACGTGATGTTGTGGTCTTTCAGGGAGCAGATTTCGAATCCGTCTACCTTCCCATCCTGCATGTTGAAGACGTAATCATCCTTGTCAAATTGCCAGAGGTTTAACGAGGTGAAAATGATAGTCTCGCTGGGAAGACGTGTCCCATAGGCCGTAATACCCAGAATCAGGATGTCCCCGTGTATATAGTCGAGAGTCACCTCGACACAACCATTGTCCTCTTCATACCGTTCAACCATGTCGTTGACGTCTTCAGAGATACCGTCGGCAATTGAATGGAGGGATGGGTGTGTTTTATAAGGCTTACTGTCGTGGATTGCGATCATCATCATTGATCACCTGCTGCATGGGGCTCCGGTCGCCCTGTATAGCGGATATGTTCGGGCTCGTCGGGCTCCGCGTCATCCTCTGTGGCTTCTGGGTCGCCATCTTCGAGGATTTCAATCCCGCATATCTCATAGGTGAGCTCCCAGACGCACCCGCAGTTATTACACTCACATTTTTCGACAAGCATATCGGCCCCGTCGTGGTCGATGGCGTCAATCTCGTTGCTCCCGCAGCACGGGCAGGTCGATGTTGGGATGTCGGCTGTGCCTTTACGGAGTAGTTCAAGACCCTCGGCGATGATTTTCTCGTCGGGCATTAAAAATCCACCTCCCTGCCGCACTCGTCGCAGGTATGCCCCACGTCGCCAAATTCATGTCCGCAGTAGGGGCACTGGGCGCGAGAGACGTAAATCCACGACTTGACGACTTCCATCCAGCCGATGACGCCGTGCCCGATGGGGTAGACGTGCTCATTATATGCCCCGCCTTCCCAGTCGTTGATTTCGATGTCTTCCCCGGTGAAGCTGCGTACGGTTCCGGTTGATTTTGACCGATAGATATAGGTGTCCGTGTCGGCGTCAAAGCGTATTTCCCAGCCGAGGATAGACAGGTTCCCCATGATCTCATCAGCAATCTCTCTGGCGAAGTAGGGCAGGGCGGCCCCGGTCTTCTCGTCTTTATTTCCCCCATATGAGTATCCCTCATAGGCGAATTTCTCGTCTCCCTCTCGAAGGATCTGTATGAAGAAATCTGCCTCGTAAAAGACAGGTTCGTTGGCTGCAAAGTCTCCCATTTAACTATCCTCCTTACAATTTGTGCATCCGTCGTTACCATCGCAGGGAACGCCATCCTGCGGGCAGGGCTCACCAATTTCTTTGTTGTTGGTGCAATAGGGGCATTTTATTGCTCCGCACCCGTTGCAGTCGTGGCCAGTCATTGGAATCCCTCATCCTGCATGTCGGTCAGATCATCCATTCGTGGCTGCGATTCGGAATATCTGTCGTCGGTTCCGCAGTTGCCATTGGCATAGCAGCCCAGACAGCCGGGTCCGGGCTGTGCTCCACAAATGGTATTCATGCTTCTCCCTCCTGATGGAGCTGCGATACCTCGGCGAATATTTTGTAGTCGTTCATCGACCTGCTCATACCGTTGTACATGTTGACGGGCAGGGTGACGATTTCGCCCCTGTATTCCAGATCCACAACGTCTTTGAGTAAGTCGGGGCGGATCCGCTTTGTGATGATGTTCTCCTGCGATACTACCTCTCCCGGCTTTGGGATCGGTTCTTCGGTGATGGTATAGCTTTTCATAGTCGATACCTTCTTATTGCCCTCTTCGGGCAGTGCCTTCGGGCGGATTTGAACCACCGACAGACACCGGGACAAACGAGGTAAGAAAATCCCAGTGGTGCTCTCCCTGACTGAGCTACGGAGGCAAAAATTGAATAAAATTAAAGTTCCCACTTACACCCAGAAAATGACTTCTCGATTTCCTCTTCAGAGAAGCCGATCTTTTTCAGGCTGGCGTATTGCTCGGTCTTTAGTTCGGAGATTGTTCCGTCAATATCCACCCGATCACAGTCGTTCTCTATCCCAGACAGGGATGAGCAGATGGTATTTGTCAGAAAGTCACCATCGCCTCCGATATTGGCAGTGATAACTGACGAAACGTACATTGTAATATACGCCCATTCCCCCCGCTGAAATGCCTCCATCCGCTCGTAGTCTTCGAGGGCATATTTCCGATAGTCAGCCGTGCCTATTTCCTCGCCGTTGTCCGGAGGGATAAAGCAGCGCCATTCTCGCCCCTTATCAGGCCGTTCTGTGTCTTCAGGCCAGTCCTCTACAAAGACAGGGCGATTGCCCCGAAAAATGTAGCCCGGTTCCATCTCATCGGTATATTCACCGAGGGTCGAGAAGTCTTCGAAGTCATCGGGAGCCCGCCCGATTCTGGTTTTTTCGAGGATGATTTCAACAGTTTTTTGCATGATTAATCCGCCTCCTTGTGGAATGTGTCGGCCTCGTCGCAGCAGCGGAGATATACTCCGGGAGGATGGTTGTCCCAAGCATCGCCGTCGTCATAGTCCTCTTCATCCCCGAAGGAATACTTTTTGAGTAATTCTTCGAGGAGGGGCAGCCGGGCAAAGCTCTCCTCTGGCAAGGCTTCTACCCGTTCCAGATCCTCGTCGGGCAGGTTGTCGAAAAGGATTAGGCGGATTTTACCGTCCTCAGTCTTGACTGCGTATTCGACAGTCCAGCCCGAAAGGTCGGGGTCAACATTACCGTTTGTGTCGATCATGATTTACTTCCCCTCATACCCGTCTGATGTAACGGGGGTCGCCGTGATCATCGTTTGCGTCTTGTGCGAGTGCCTTACAGTTGTCACACAGCGGACAATGGGTGTCCGAAGTGATGTATGTGGCCTCATTGTTGCAGGCGTCGTCGTATCTGCAATAAATTATATTCTTTTTATCCATCTTTTTCACCTCACATTGATGTCAACCAACAGGCGATGCTGAAGGTATTTTACGACTAATTTGCGGATCCTCGCCAGTGCAAAGGACTGGCCGTCTTTTCTCCCCATGTGATACCAGAATCCCATCTGTTCATCAGACAGGCCGTCCTCTTTCATGGCATTGAAGATGAGGGAGCCGACTACATACCCTTCATCGAGGTGAGACAGGAGGTGATCGGTGTCTTTGGTCGAGTCCCCTAACGTCTGGCCTGTCTGGGTCTTCATCAGGCAAAACCAGCAATCCCCCGACTGGGGGGCTGGTAGGTTGTCTTTGGTGATAAGGGCGGCGTATTTGACAATACGCTTTTTCATGGCCTTAACGACGGCATCGTTGGATTGTTTTACCTCGGATACAATTGTCACCCGCCGCTGGTATTCACCCGGTTCGATGGTGGGGGCTACCCTGACTTGGATCCCGTCATAGAAAGCCGACCCGCCGGGCATGTACCAGATACCGTTTTTCTGGGTGATGAAGACGCCTCCATATTCGGAGATCCGCTCCTTTGTGGCCATAGATTTCCACCCGCCACATGTAAGGGTGATGATCCCATCGGGGGACTTCTTAACCACGACGGTATCATGGTACTTGATACATTCTGTTCCATCGGTCAGACGATAGGATACGGTATTCCGTGCCAGTTTTTTAGAGGATATGACACCCTCCACTCCCTGAAGGAGCTCTTTTTTTGTGAGTTGTGCGGTCTCTAACATTTTTACACCTCAATATTGATGATTTCTTGAACGTCGAGGGTGGCATAGCCCTGACCCCGAAGATAATACTCAATTTGCTTTTTGACATCCTCGATAGAATTTTTCTTATCGAGGAACAACCTTGTTACTTCGGCCTCCAAATCGGCTTTTGGGATGGCCTGAAGGGGTTTTCCTTTTATTAGGAGAGAAATCCTCCAAGGGTGCGCTAATTTTGGGGCTATACGAAGTGAAATGACGACACCGGGCAGGTGATGGCGGTCATACCCTCGGACTTTGCAGATGTGATCGAGGATATGAAGGTCGGCTTCGAGGAGCTCATACCAGTGTTTGATAAAGGCATACCGGGCATCGACAGCCCGGTGGAGCTGGTCATCGGCATATGTCCCGCCTATTTTCTTGGTTCGCGTCCAGCCGGGGCCAAATTCCTTTCGAAGACAGGTCATATTCATGTCGAGGATGTCGAGATACGTTTCGGGGCTTAAACGGGGCGTACAGTCCACGTATCCGACAGGTTCGGAGGTTACGGATGACATTTACATGCTCCTGATGGTCGACAACAAGCTTTCACACACGTCGATCTCTGTCTGATAGGCGGCATATCTGGATTCGGTCAGGGGTAAATTGTCCATATTCCATTTGGCCTTTAAAATGGTCTTTTTAAGGAGGGTGATAACCCTCGCCCTCGTAAATTCCTTGGCTGGCATGGGGTTACTCCTCCTCCTCCTCTGGCACGTTATTGACTCGGTTTTTGATGTCCTCGCCGAGGATGGCGAGATCGATCCAGTAGCCATTTTCGAGGTAAGCGTCCTGCATCATATCGGCAAGGTCGGACATGTCATCATTGGTGATAAGGCTCCCCTTACGGGAATCGCCGAGCAATTTACCGGCAACGTCGGCCTTACTGATACCGACTATGGCGTAATATTCCCGTGTCCTTTTGACACCCTCTAATGCCCTGACCTTCTCCGTCGAATTTCCATAGAGGAGACCCAGTGCCTTTTCGATGGCCTTTAGGTCGTCCTCGTAGATACAAAATTTTGTCATAATGACGCCTCGCAGGTCTTGAAGGCGTCATACATCTCTGCATTTGACGGAGCACCCATCATGTCAAACACCTTGTAAAAGATGGCTTGCACGGCGGGGCTTTTTCTTGGTTCAATACCGGCCTCACGACAGGCGATCATAGCCTCCCTGAGCTCGCCAGTGACTGCTACGATGTTCGAAGCGTTCTGAATTTTCACGGCGATGATAGTGATTTCTTCGATGGATTTTGTCATGATTTTTACCTCGTTAGTTCAATCGGAAAATGTAATAAGTCACGTCGTTAACGGTAAATTCCTCATAATTCCCGTCATACGAGGACATGCTACCGTACCCGCTTTCACATTCAACGTCGTGCTGAAAGGCTTCGTAGTTAAAATACCGCTGGGCGGTATCGTCCTTTCCGGGCAGGACGCACTCATCGACATATTCACGGATGTAAGTCTTAAATGCGTCCTCGATGTCGTCCTCCGAAATGATGGCATATTCGGCGCTGCCCTGTTTGAAGACGGATCCGTTACCATAGAACCGATACCCCGCATCCCTGAAGTCGTCGAACCAAGCGGAATCGTCACCGTCATTGACGACGAGGTATTCAAGGAAAGCCTTCTCCTCTTCGGTAGATGCCTCCATATCCTCCCGGATCTGGTCGGCGAGGAAAGCGATCCCCTCGGATCGGGTCTCCTCGGTCTGGCCTTCATCCTCGTTGACGGGCTCGATGTCATCGATTTCGTTGTCATAGCGTCGATTCATGTGAGTCAATTCGTCGGCTGTGAAATGCTCATCGGCTTCGGTTCCGGTGGGAAAAAATGGCATAATTTCAGTCCTCCACGACTGACATGTTCAATAGCTCAATGGCGTCCTGTATCTGGAAAGACTGGGAGTCGCCCCTGTCGATAAGCCGGGTAATGTCCTCGACAAACTGGTTATCCACGTTGATATGGTACGTCTCCCTATCGCCCTTTCTGGTCGTCTTCAGGATAACAAAGCTAATTGTCTCCTGAAACAACTTTTTCACTTCGTTATTAGTGCTGTTGTTGTCGGGGTAATAGTCGATTTGAAGTTTATCCCCTTTGGTTACGTCGAATAACTTCAGGCATGACAGGAAATTCCAAGCGTCGTGATAATGGAGGTGGAATACCTTCAGGGGGCGCTTTCCATAGTTCTGTGAGTCCGGGCTATGAGGATGGACTGACAGGTGAGAAATGGGGACTTCACAGAAGTAAGATACCGTCGTCTTCAGATCGTTGTGTTTATCAGCTGGATTTTTGGCCGCGATCTCCTGATGGGTGAGCACTAACAGGCGGCGCACACCGTCGGAGTCATCGAAGGAGTACAGGCGAACATACCGGTCATAATGGTCATACTTCTCGGATAAGAGAAGGAATTTTTTGAGGGATACCCTTGTTTCGGCGATAAGGCTCATTCTTCTCCTCCTATCCGGGACTGGTCGAATGTTCCGATAGCTGCCTTTTTGTGGTCGCACATCATGAGGGTGTCGCCCGAGCTTCGGATCCGTACCATATATTTTTTGAATTTCGGGTCGTGACCGTTCAAATAGAAGGGAAATGCCTGACCGAAGGCTTCTTCGGGGGTCTTGGCCATTTCTATTTTTACCTCGGAGTAGTTAGCGAAATATGTCCACCATACTACAAACATTTTGAGATCGGCGCACTCGGCGGCGATTCTCTCGACTGTGCTGTGGTCGTTTTGCTGCATGTTTTTACCTCGTTTATCCTCGTCAATGTCTAAAAGAGTTGGTTTTACCTCATGACGAGGGACGATATACCTCGGAGCGACCCAGTGACGGCGGAACGGAGGAGTGAATCCCCGTTTCCCGTCGGTATACCTTTATTCTACCTTCGATGCCAGCGCCCAAAAACCCCGCGCCGTAGTAGGGTGGATGTGATCCGGGTGGATGAGTCGATGTAATTTTCTACCTTCACGCTCGCAGCCCGCTCCTCCATAACTGACATTCCGGCCAGTGGTATACTCATCCCGTGACGGTTGCGACTCCTGCCAGAATCCGCCCTAAGGCCTCATAGTTCTGGGGTCATCCCTCGCGTACCGGGGAACTGTTAGCGATCAATTAACGGCGTTACCGTGCCGGGTGTACGACACCCTTCACTTCAGATCATCGGCGTGGCACTTCGAACCCTGACGGGCGTGCTCGTTTCGACTGTCTTATCGACGTTCCGATCCCGTGCTTTACCCCTCGTCACCACCGCAGCGGGCAGATAGTCCCCGTGAAAGCCTACACGGGCAGCCCTTTGTGCCACAGCAAAGATCCCCGCTTTTTTAAGGCGGGAAAGTCGTTCCGTTACGGGGATATGTATACCCTCGCCTGAACTCGCCTCACTCACATCCGATCCGATCCCTCGGATCTCCTCCGGTTTACATCCTATCACATCCTGAACTGGTTTAATGTGGATCTCATTTCTATTTATAGTTTTTTGTTTACTGAGTAGATAACCAAAACAGCGCCGCTTTTTCGGCCTTGTATCAATACCCCAATTCTTCAGGCGCCGGGCTCCGGCAAGCCTTCAGCGCCGTTTTAGACCCATCCGGGCGGGCAGATCCGGCCAGCGGATCCCAGCGGATCCGGGTGGGGATCGGCCGGGTCCGGGCAGGCTGCCGCTGGGAGGCGCTGGTCTGGGCTGGCCGGTCCGGGCCCGGTCCCGCAGGGGCGCCTGGGCCCTGGCTCCAGGACCATACCTCCAGGTTCCCGGACCGGATCGCTCGGATCCCGGAAACATGAATAAACAAAAACGGGCTGGGCTCGATTATCTGGGTCATACCACTGAAATGTAGGCGATCCTCCAAGGAAGAGGCCGTGGCGGGCATCTACCGTCGGTAAAAAAGGATATAGCACATGGTTTTATGCGGGCGCTCCGATCCTCATATAATCGGATAGCCACATATCCATACCAATATACAAATTGCTACCATAATAAGGGCCAAGAGCCATGCGACGGTTCCAACACAATGAAACGAGGATCCGCCCCGTGGAGCCCCGATCCTCCTCAAACCAGCACCTGCTACAACGCAGCCGCATCCACCGAGGAAGATGGCGTAAATAATAGTGAGGATCCAGCTGGCTGCCACTGGGATCCCCCTACTTGTTGCGACCGGTCTGTTTGTATTCAAGGATCGAGTCGTACATCCCTTGTAGGCGCTTGTACCTGTCATCGGGGATAGTTCGGTCATCTACCTGATAACCCCCATCCTTAATGAAACGGGTGAGCTCCTTACCGAAACTATCCATATCTGAACCGTGTAGATAGTCAGCAAATTCCTCATTGGCGTCAACTGCATAATACTTCTCGAAGAAGTCCCGCAGCTCTTCTTTGAACTCCGGAAGATAATCACCGGTCGGGTTGCCGTAACCCGCTATGAATTTCTTGTACAGGGTCGGGAACTCGATGTCCAGGGCCACCCGCTGCCCAGACCCTTGCCACCAGCGGTCGCCCGTCCTGGTGGTAGCTGCCGACAACTCCTTATTCAGGAACTCGGTCTCCCACTCTTCCAGTAGGGCTTCACGAATTTCCCAAATCATCTCTTCACCATCGCTGTTGAGACCGCCCCAATAGCCTTTTGCAATCATCCAATCGATTGGGGCGCAATAGTACATCTCGCCCCCAGTCGGTGCATCATGATGGGCGTTATCAATCTTCAGGCCAAAGCCGTCAAATTCGTCGTAAATGTAGAACGTGCAGTCGGTATTGGGAAGAATATGGCGCAGGAAGTCGGACCCTATTTGCCGGTCGCTTCTCTCATATGTATCAACAGAAAATATCTGGGCCCCGCCCTGACCTCTCCAGCCGAAGTTTGAAACTTCGCAATACCAGTCGCCCAGGTTGCGATGCAACTTATAGGCTTTATCATCCCGCTCGCGGACCAGGGAGCCGGCGGCCTCGTAAACGGATTCCCAGTAGTCGTCATAATCCTCTGGGAAAGGCCCAGAATCCGCTTCTACCGATTGTGCGTGCCCATAATTCTCATCAACTGCGCTGTCATCCCCGATAACCAGGGCGTCTTTTTCTTTTCGATTTGTCATAGTCCTACCTACCTCCTTATTCCTCATCAAATCCATCATCGATGCACCAGCCATCGCAGCGGACATATTGCGTTCGCCCTGGTCACGGATTACCGCTTGCGACAGATCGGGTATAAATACTCGCGGCTGCTCGGATACAAACAAAGCAGTCTTAGATTTAACCATCGTTATGAAGTCATTTGCGCGTTTGCGGTCTGTATACCGATGCGTTTCTCGAATGGGCCCGTTTTCATATTCCCGTATGTCTATAATAATCGTTTCCTTCGGGCCGGTTGCCATCTGCCTTCCGGCCATACTACGTTTTCCACTGTCGCCATCGGTGTAGTATATTGCCCCCGACCTATCGGGTTTAATACAGGAATATACATCCTCCCCATTGCGCCCAATTGGGCCGAGGTATTCTACACACTTTACCCCGTATTTGCCTTCAAGATATGCAAATAATTTTTTATCGGGTGGGGTTGTATTCCTGGGACTAATTACCATTTTTCACCGCTCCGCTTTAATATCATCAATCTGGGCCTTCCCTTCGAAGGCGTCATTTTCGATGTCCTGGAAGACCCGCTGGGCATTCTCCGCGATTGTCATGATATCATGCAGGTTCGCCCGCATAGCGGCCATGTTGCTGATTTCTTCCTTGCGAAGACCCATATCGGTCATATTCTCGATATTATACCGGGCGGTTCGTATTTCCTCGGACCGATACTCGCGGAGCATATCTTGCAACATATCCATCTGCTGCTTAATCCCCTTACGAGCCTTACCGATCATATCCCCATCTTTGTAAAATGCTTCATCGGCCATGACTTATCTCCAGGTCCATTCCTTTGTCCCGAAAACATCCCCAAGGGAGTATGACCCCCAGTCAATATGAATCGGGTTGGTCTTATCACCGAAAACAAGCCCTACATGAGCCTTGGTGGACCCGTGCTCGAAATACCCTGCGCCATTTAGGCCGTCGTAAGCACCGACAATAACATCGCCAGTATGGAATGCAACCGGTGTCTCGCTCATCATGGCCTTGATAACCTCTTCAACTCCGACAAGGCCCCCTATAAACATGGTCACATCGTAGTCGAACCCGTTATCGATAATAGCACTAATCTGTTTAAGACTGACAAATTTAAGTGCTTTTTTAACCCAGTCTTCAAGTTCGGGGTTCCCCAAGATTTCTCTAGAAGCCTCTTGAGGATCTCCAACCCATCCGGCAGAAATGGCATCCTTCGAGTTCCAAACAAGGATCTCTTCGTTTCCAAAGAAGATGCCCCAGTTGAACTCTTCTCTCTCCTCGTATATCTCGTCAAATCTTTCACGGAACCAAAATTCGTTCTCCATGCCTTGTTTGACATCATTGGGGTTTTCCCACTCGTTGGCAAACTCCTTTAGGGCCTCTTGATATGCAGCATATTCCTGATCCATTCCATAATCTCGGAAATCTTCATCTATAGTATCAATCAGGAGGCCGGGATCGCCCTTTTGGATGGCTTCTACGGCAATCTTGACATATCTACCCGGACCGTCGCGTGCATCCTCTGATTCAAATCTCCTGATTTTCCTGGGGAGGAAGCTCTTTACAAACGTCTCCCAGTCGTTCCGAAATTCGAGGTCGGGGCTATCGCGGGGCATCTTTATAGCACCCCGTTTATTGACGATGGGTATTGGCCGGTTAGGGTACCAGCGGGGGCTTTCTGGTACAGGTCGTCGGATACAAACCCGGCCTTCTGCTTCAATGCCGCACTTACAAAGACAGCCGCAATAAAGGTAGCTCCAAGCGCCAGGGCTCCAAGCGCCAGGTAATCGATCTCATCTAATTCTCTTCTTGCCATATTGAGAAATGCGGGGGTGAACTACTTAAAGGTCACTGTATACATGTCTGCAATCTCTTTCAAGAGTTTATTAAATGATGGGATAGCGACCTTCATTGTGGTGTGGGCATCCCCCGCGTCAGGGTCGTCCCCGGCTCCATCGGTATAAAATTCCCCGATATTAATATCCCCATATTCGCTCTCTACAAAATCAGTATAGCCTCGGATGAACCGGAATTGTTTCAATGCACGGTCACGTTTTTGATAATTCCAGTATTCGAATTTGTCTTCGGCGATCTTCTTATCGAGGACCCATATCTTTATCCGGAACCACGGGGTTTCATCGCAGTCATCGTTAGATATAACACCCAACAGACGGACGCCTGGGGTCACAGGCACAATGACTTCGTGCCAGTCGTTATTGGAACAGATAATAACCATCGACTAGAACCTCTTCTTCGCAATCCACACTGGTATCTTCGACACGCCCAGTTCCTGTAAGGCTGCAGCCCGGTGCCGGCCCTCCTGGAAGTCGTATAATTTCCCGCTTTTGGTCAGCTCGATAACCAGGGCATCAAAAACTTTACCAGAGCTCATCAAGTCGATTATCTTTTTACGATGGGCTTTATCTACTGTCTGTACCCAATATTCCGACGGCTTCAACAGCACCCATAAGATGTCCCGGTTCTTACGATCCTTCTTGATATACTCATTATGCCTCTCGATACCCATCGCATAAATACGATACTGGATGTCCATAAACTCGTCAAGATCCATCCACTCAAAGGTCATATCATAGTGACGATGAGAATTTGTAAAATCGATAATAGATGTATCGGCAAACGGGAGACCGGTCTGCCCTATGTTCCACAATATTCCGCCATCGTCTACTATTTGCTCGGCCCCGCCCAAGTTGGGTTTTACGGAGTAGGGGTCACTTGCTGCCATTATTGTCATCTACTTTTTTAATTATAACCAATTGCATAATAGCATATCCCTCCGGAATACTGAAACTGTCTTTCAGGATGTATTTTACATCGGCAATAATGACCCGGGTTGTGTATGAGTCGTGCATTGGGATAAATTCCTTCAGCATTAACACATCCCCCACCTTGAAATCGCGGTCGTTCCTTCTAAATTCAAAAGATTTGAGATCGTCCCATATAGCCTGGAAAGGCTCCTGCCAGGTCTTTAGTTCGTGTAGCATTACTGTTTCCCCATCGCCACGAAATATTCGTGGGTCAGAATATAGAGATTTCCCGGAGTGGGCGCCCGCCCGCCGGTCTCGGTGCCCGATACCTCCACGATCGCATCGTGATGTAATTTCCACATTTCGTAGCGGAAACTGTCCACCTTACCCGACTTCATACCCATCTTCAGGCAGGCTTCGGCCCACCCGATGTAGATTTCGCTTGCGGTTGCCTCTCCCCTCTCCCTGACCCCATTGGCCTTCTGAAAAAGGTATTGCATGGCGAACTCCTTCTTGCTGAGCTTCTTCCATTTGTCCACGTCAATGGTTATTGTCGGCATCGGGCGCCACCTCCGTTGTAGCACGCGCAAAATTATCGGCATGGAGGACTTTGGTGCTACTGGCAAATTTCACTGTTATTACACCGTCCTGGCGCATGTTCTTGACTACACCTATACCATATGCCGGGCTGAACCCGCCAATTTGAATAACCCGGTCCTCGATTTTAAACTTTGACTCCCCATTCTTCACAATCTCGTCTATCTGGGACTTCAAAGCGGCGATCATTTTCGTGGGTTTTTCGACCTTCACCAGCGGGCCTTCTGCGACAACTGCTCGGATCATTTCTTGGGTTATCTTGATAGAAGGCCACTTCTTACGGAACCTCTCTACCACTTCTTCGTTGTCGGCGTGCTTGATAATGAACTTCCGCTGCCAACCGTTCAACTTTGGGGGCTTTCCAACGGGGGTGTCTTTTTCCGGCACAAGAGCCTTTACACTCCCCGACATCTTCTTCGGTAATTCCTGCAGTGATTCGGTGAGTTTTCTGAACTGTGTCCACTTTTTGAAATACGAAATTACACCCACACGAGTCCTGCGGCTTTTTGGGAATGCCTCCTGATAGCGTTCCCACACATTTTCCCGTGTGCTCCCGTGAACAACTACAATCTCTTCTTCGCTATATGAGGCATTGGCAAACCCCGGAGCACATCCATCGATCCGCTTCAGGTTTTCCACGAATTTGTAGATTTCGTCCTCTACACTACGGACAAATTTATACAGAAACCTTGCCGTTATTTCAATTTTTACTTCGGCATCATCGGGTCCTACTGTCGATACACTGTGTTTTTCGGTTACATGAATCTCGGTCATCTTAAATCACTCCTCAAACGATCCGCATCCGTATCGCTTAATCCACTCAAAAGCATCGTATGGGATGTCAATTATTTTTGGCGCCACGATCTCTACTATATGGGGCTTGCGGCAGCCCCTTGCGGCACGTTCGGAACGACCGCACAATTCACATCGTTTCGGATGCAATGGCATGTTTTGTAGCCCTAAAATTATACCCATTAAATAACACCCCCCTTGATCATATAATGGTTTTCGGTAAGTGCCGTCCTGATAATTGGGCCGAACTGTGTGAAGTCAGTGTATACGTCAGAAATATTTTTGGACGTGTGACCCAGTGTCGCCTGAATTATGAGATCCGACATCCCCAATAATCGGGACTGCGTTTCAAACGTTCTGCGGGCCGTCCTGGATGTAACCTCAACACCCCCGACAATCCTGCCTTTTCCCATATGATACTTCAATTTCATGGTCAACCACTGCCCTGGGTAAGGCAGACCATCCTTGCCCGCGGCCGTTACGAAATCATACCATGTTCGCATGTACGGGTCGAGGTTGGGGTGCCATGCTAAATATCTGATCGCAAGTGTTTTTTCCGTTTTGATAAACATCTCCCGTTTCGTAAACGAGATCTTAGCCGTGGCCAGGAACTCGGCCATCTCCCCAGGGCGGGCCCCGAAATAAAATAACACTACCACCCCGGCGTACATCTCGCTGCTTACCTCGGCATCTTGCATTCGTTTTAGTAAAAGTTTCAGATCGTCGGTAGATAGGGCCATCTTCTCGAACTTTTTCGGCACTTTTTTTGTCCTAATCATCCCAATTTGATTGTAGCGTTGGAGCTCCGATGGGGCCGACTCATCGCCCATCGGGAGCTGCATGTATCGGTACCGGAAGTAACCTCGAATCGCAGTAAGAACCGACCTCGGGGAACCCACCGTAGATAAGTATTCGTCAACCACGCTTGCAGGTATGTCATCGATAGCAAGTTTTCTGTCCTCAAGCCAATGCTCAAAGGAATTTAGCAGGGAGCCCCAAGTCTTGGCCCCCGCCGCTTTCCCGGTTGTCTTTAGGTGCTGGATATACACGCACACCGGAATCTCTTGTGTGTCCGACATCAGACACAGATATGAGGCGTTTGCTATTAAAATGTTTTCTTTTGGGATTAAATAAACAAAAAAGGATGGGGGTTAATTGTAAATCTCATCGAGATAATCGGCAATACGATCGATGGTGGCGATCGCCCGTTTGTCGTAGGTTGAATACTCCTGGACTCCACCAGCCCAGTACACATTGATCATGTGATTGGTGTTAAACTCAACATGCGGCCCGCCAGTGCCAGTAACCAGCGTGTACATTGAGGTCTGCCACTTACCATCGGAGAGGTATTGTTCACGCTTGATTTCCAGTACGTCATCAGATAGGAATCGGTCAAGACCCCTCTGGCTTAACTCTGCTAATTCCCTTTCTTGTGCGGTCCAAATCCGCACTAATTCCTTTTGCTCTGCTTCAGTGTTTGCTGCCATGATATTACCTACACCATCTGGGTTTTAATAGTTGCCGCCAACCCCCGCCCTGCAATACTGTCGATGAGAATCGCAACCTTGGCTTCCCCTTGCACGTCGATCTCGAACTGCTGGTTAAGTGGGTGTCACCGGTATTTTACTTTCCGAATATATTCGCACACTCGCAGTCTCTCCAGTAGCACACTGCATATAGACACGCTTAATTTCGGGCTTCCGCATACTGAATTTGATAGATTCGCCCTTTCTTACCGGAGACACATTGCTGCTTTGACTGTTAACCGATGGCTGCTCACGGATATTTAATTTGTCATTTACAAACACATATATTGGATTCGGGCCGTCGTTACATAATGTAAATGCAATCCAGGGCATGGTGGAGATACTCCCGGAGTCTATAGACCGGGATTCGTCTGTTATCGGGAACCCATACTGCCTGAACAGATCGGGCTTTTCTTCCTCTATGCTGGTCCTAATATCTTTCAAAACATCGAGAATATCCTTCAGAACTGCAGCGTTGGCAATTTCCCGCTTTATTTTGGCTACTTCAAATATGTTCGGTGTAATAATAATCCCATTATGTGAAACCGGTGTTTCATCCTGGGAATTTTGTGTCTCTTCGGCGTCGCCCATTTTTTACTCCTTAAAATACATCTTTCACGTATGCCTTGATAACTTTATCCATGACATCTCGCCGCTGATTCCAGTCTTCATATCGCAAATAATCGATAAAATATTCCGCGAAGTCTTCTTCATCTGAAAATGGCCCATAAATCAAGTCGTATAAATCAGAAGATTGTATTGAAGATTCTTCAATGACGTGTCCGAACTCGTGGACGATGGAATCGATCATTACCTCTTCCACCGTTACCTTTTGCGGAAGCACGGCAGCATCCATTATACCCGGAGTGGCTTCGTTGATCCAGAACTGGGGCACTCCCCTAAACTGGGATTCCCGTTCATATAATGCCAACCAGCATTGCTGCTCCCCAGTAAATGTTTTCAATCCAACATCGACCTTTGTAGTAATGCCGGTTCCCCTGATCATCTTCATGGCATCGGATACCGCGCGGTCGAACGCTGCGGGCATCTCTTGCCAGTTTAGCTGAGGATCTGGTATAATCGGACAATTCGTTATGACATGGCCCATAATCATTGATTTGGGCGACTATGATATAAAAAAGGTTTGGGGTTAGTTTCCTTTGAAGGTGTACTGGTGAGTTGCTACACCCACGGGGTTTCCTTCTTTTCCGATTGCCATTGGCACCTTCTCGGCAACAGAGCCATCCATCCAGTCAACAGTTACCTGCTTGATGGCAGAGAGATCTGGGTTCCGGCCGGTTGTCAGATTGAGTGCAATTGTGTATGGTGACACACCATCTGCGAATGCCGGGGTGACTTTAAATCCGGGGGACCACTGGGACAGGGCGTCCTGGGCCTGCATAGCCACTCCAATACAGCAGCAACGGCCGGTAGTCTCGGTGTTAAACGTCTGCACAGTACCGTCGTTGAGTTCCAGAGTAAACTTCGGGTAGAAACTGTGACCGGTGTACTTCAACATGAATGTTGCCATCGGTGCTTTGAATATACCGGCAAGGATTTGGTCAATCGCCAGGATAATCACTGCATAAGTAGTCATACATCCGATAATCGTAGTCATGTCAACCGGAATACCCATATATCCAGAGTATCCACCGAAGATTGCGCCAACGATTGCGTATGCCGCAAAGTTCATCCAGTTAATTGTGGTCGTTCCACTTGGACGGTTTGCCCACCAGAATGCGGCTGTAAGTAATAATGCAGTCAGCACACCGATAAGAACCTGAAGAATCATTGTTGTAGGATCCATTACTTTTCACTTCCTTATGTTACGTAACATTTACCATCATACTTTTCAGTAATCATCTGGGTAAAATGTTGCTCCCATTGCCCTCTATCCCCGGACGTTGTTTTTGCATGACACGATTTGCATAATATTACAAATAACGGAGAGACATCATTACAGCAAACCATTTTATCATAATTTACATGATGAACATGCAATTTATACTCGGTCTGCGGAATCCCACATTTTACACATTTATATCCGAAAAACGCCCGCACCCGTTCCTTAAATTTTTTATTAAATTTTGGACAATATGGTTCAAAAGATATACCCCCCTTCCAATTTGGACTATTCAAACATAAGAACCTACCAGCACGAGACCTGCTGATTTTATCACCAATTTCTTTTGACCTTGGCCCTTTTAATTTTTGGCGAGTTTCATCGGATACTAAGTGACCTTTTAATGTATCGCTTATTTTTTTACGAGTTTCTTGAGATACAGGTAAACGATATTTCCACGCTTCCCGCATCCTTTTACGAGTTTCTTCAGAATTAGATTTTCCTTTACGTGCGTCACTCAGTTTTTTGCGGGTTTCTTGAGATGCGGGTAAACGGAGTTTCCGCGCCCCCCGCATCTTCTGTCGCGTTTCTTCCGCTTTAACCGGATCCCTTGGCATTGAAATAAAAATTACCTCTTGATACCCAGAAGTTGTACGAGCAGATTAATAAGCCTTACCCACCACGACAGGGCTGGTACCGGCACCGGTGCCGGGGTGAGGGTAACATCAATGCTGGTAGAATCCCCCTTTGTAGTAATCGTCTGGGGGTTGTATCCGGTGGCACTCACAACGATAGTGTGGGTGGTTCCTTTCACGATATTCACCGAGCAGGGGGTTACACCTACTTTTACACCATCGAGGCTGCAATCGGCTCCATTGGGGGTCGAGGTGATTGATATTTTGACATAGATCTCGTCAACGATCAATGCTTCTTCCTGGGTGAGGGCAATCAGGAACGGACCGGCCTGGTCTCTGAAGTATTCCTCTCCGATCCAGTTCCACTTGAATGGGACGTCCCCATCCCACGACTGACGACACCCGATCTTGCGATTTTCCCTGTCAACCAGGCACCATGGGAGCGCGTGCGACCCGATAGCATCGGTGTAAAAGTTCTTCCAGGTTCCATCGGAGTCTGGGTTCATATAATCCGGACCAAGGTTGATTGGACCCATGACACAGTGCTCGGGGCGCTTCTCAATGGCATCCATGACCGCATCGAAATCGTTGGTTACTGCGTACTTGTTCATGTGTTTGTTTGCCAAGGGAAGCATCGTGGCGTAGGTTGCCTCGTAGCTGGTAATCATCGGCCACAGCTCAGGGGCACATTCTCCGGTGATTGCAGTCAGGCATTCATCCCACTTGACAGCACCCTCTTCGGCAATACACTTCCCCGCAAGGTTGCACGTTGAACCGGCTGGGTAAGTCACATTACCAAGCTTCCTCGACCGATCGTAAATCCACTGGGGGGAGAAGCAGGTGCGGAATTGCTGGATATATCGGAAATGACCGGCCGTGCATCCGATGTCCTGGTCGATAATAGTTCCGCCATTTGCCTTGATGAACTCTACAGTGGGAATGTCACCGGTAACTGACCAGTAAACCAGCATCTTCCAGATAGCCGCAGCGTGGCCTACGCAGGATCCGCGACCTCCCTGCCACCAGAACATGGCGTCAAGGAGACGGTGAATCTGATCCTGGGTCAGTATTACCGCGGCCATCGTAGGTTTTGGGGCCGCAGCCTGCACCTCACTAAACTGGTAGAGGCGGGCCCCGTCGGACTTGGAAACAAACCTGTCCAGGACAATCCTTACCTTGTAGGTATCGCCGGTTTTGACAATAAACCCAGATTTGATGTCTCTATCGAGAAGGGCAATAACATCCCTGATCGGTAGTTTCAGTTCATCGGCCAGGTGCTGAGCTGTAGCCTGCCCGTGCAGTTTCAAAAATTTGTAAATGCTTTTCATCGACATTAAGATCACCCTATAGTATTACCTCTTTATTCAACAGCGGTGTAATATACTTTTCCCCCAACCTATATGAATCACACCAAGACAACCACCCATGATAACTGGAGATCACATTCATATCGTGTCTAGTAATCGCATCGAATTGCAACATCTGTTTAAATTTTGGAACCATTCTTTGAACAATACTTTTTCTTAATAAGGTATATGTCCCAAAACACCTATACCCGAGAAAATCAACTCCGCGCACAACCGTCGGGAATACTTGCCAGTTACTTTTAAGCACCAGAAATAAATTTTCTGCTAAATATTCTTTTATTTTTCGCACAAGCGTGTGTAACACCAGCTTATCGGAATGTAAAATCACAACATCATCGCAATACCGATAATAATATTTCATATGATTCTGTTCTTTACACCAATGATCAAATCCCGACAGGTAGAGATTTCCAAAATATTGGCTCAAATAGTTCCCAATTGGGACACCGGGCGCACCGTCAATTACACCGTCGAGCAGTTCAAGCACGTCCGCATCTTTGATCTTCTTTCTGAGAATAGATTTTAAGATGACATGATCGATTGAGGGATAGAATTTCTTAATGTCGATTTTCAGGCAGCATTTGGTATCTTTCCAATTCTTCAAATCTTTCTGAAGTTTGCCAAGTCCCTGATGGATACCTCGACCTTTCAGACTGGAGAACGTGTTTGCAATAAGTGTACCTTCCCAAATCGGTTCTAACACCTGAACAATCGCCCACTGGATGATCCTGTCGGGGTAATATGGCAAGACAAATATCTCACGATCTTTTTTACCATCGTGTTTAATAAATGTTTTATATTCGGACGTATGATACGTTTTGTTTTTAAGCATTTTGTGAATTTCGGTTAAGTACAATTCTGGATTGACATCTACTTTTATAACGTCTGTGTAATGCGTCTTTCCTTTCCGGGCGTTCCGGTGCGCTAATACAAGGTTTTCCATATTGAAGATTTTCTCATATAAGTTACCGTATCTCTTCACGATCGGGCGTCCTTCTTTGTATAATTCATCGAGCGTTCGAGTTTGATAAACCTACCAGCACAATGTTATTTCATTTTTGTGTTTTGCCAAGGGGCAGGGTACATTAAAGTGTATAAATCGTTTTACAAAGTTGACTAGCTGACTGCCGATATTCGTATTGGAATTAGACGCTGCATTATTCGCATTCGCATTGAAAGTGCCTGCATTAGAGGCATTATTCCAATTGCTGCTCGAT
>SESG01027133.1_pt1 | contig 73079 bp, 155 predicted proteins | sample 3171421 | NCBI WGS metagenome assembly SESG01 (sample SAMN10866946, study PRJNA518727) | freshwater metagenome | biome: subpolar coniferous forest; feature: holomictic lake; material: water; isolation source: holomictic Lake 227, 6 m and 8 m depth | place: Canada: near Kenora, Ontario | collected...
CTTCCTCGGATCGATGTCCGACAGCCTTCGGTTTCTGTGAGCGCACCTGTTCTCGCTGAACATGCCGCCAACTTTGAAGTACGGACACGAGAGACACCCGACTATGCGCGCGCTCCTCATTCTCCGCTCCTGTCTCGATTAACGTACCGCATGAATTCGGCGTATTTTGTGGGCTCCTCACTCTCGAAGTCCTTCATGTCACCGGTCTTAGCGATCACATCGGTCGAGAAGTATGCGATCACTTTTTCTGACAGGCCATTCATGGCGAACCCGCCCCTCTCGAAATCGTCTGCCACAATGCAGCCTTGTCTGCAGATCGTCCTCTTCTTGCCCGAATGACCGCACTCGGTATCGATCACGGCCACGCGAAAGTTCACACATTTCACACAGACCCTCAGATCCCTCGTCTTGCCCTGACACATTTTCGTGTGCTCCTTATTATTATTATTATAACCCGTCGCCTATCCCTTTTCCACGCAGCATGTTGACGAGCCGCACCGCGTGCTGCGTCACAGGGAGGCACGTGTAGCCTATCCCTTGAGCGGTCGGCACGAGGGCCAGCTTGAAGTGTTCGTCGAAGCCCCCGGCCAGCTCCTCGAACAGCGCTTGCGCGTAACCTCCGGCGTCTATCGCGAGCTTTGCAATGTTGGTCTCGAACTCCTTCTCCATGTTCTCGAGCCTCGTCTTCATCTCCGTGCCGTCGTTCTTGACCCTATCCTCTTTCATCGTCGTCCTTCCGGATTGGTTGTTTCGCGGGTACCTGTTTCTCCTGGACCTTCCGCAGCGCGTTCCTCAGCGCCACGTAAGCCGCCACTGTCACTGCCAGCGCAAACACCATGTTCATGTTGTCCCCGTGTTGTTCTCTGTTACTATACGATACATCCCCGGCGATAAAAGTAAAGCAGTTTTCCAGGAATTTTCAGGAATACTCTCGGGATTCAGAGCTCCCTCAGCTTCTCTATCGTGCTGTAGGTGTTCCTGCTGGGACACTCGGCCGACCTGTCCCTGTCCTCGAAGTCCTCGACCTCGAGAGGGTCGGTCCTCCTTATCAGGGCTTCGACGTCGGTGCTCGGATTCTTAGCCTGCACCTCGCTGAAGGTCATACCCCTGTCGAACTTGCCGTTGTCCATCAAGGAGAACGCGCACATGAGGTCGACGCAGTCTCCTGTCAGCGCGACGAGCAGCTTTGGGCACTCCCTGCATATGGCGAGTCGCCTCATCAGAGTTCCCTCAGCTTTCCCACCGTGAAGTGCTCGGCGCGCCGCGGACAGCCATCCGGGACGTACGTGCGCGTCAGCAGGCTCAGGTTGAAATCCCTGTCCCCAGCATCGGCTACGCGGACGAACTCGGTCATCCCTGATTCCTCTGGCGGTGTGTCGGGGAAGTCGAGCGCGCATACCGCGAGCCCGTTGTCCCTCGTCGCGACGCACCGGTCGCACGTCCTGCAAACCTGCCACTGCTTCTCCATAACATAATATACGGCGAAAACTCGCAGAAGTAAAGCCCTTTCGCGGACCATGTCCGATAAATAACGCCGGAGGGGTATTTTTCCATGCCAGAGAGACGCCGCAGGATCCTCGTAGTCGACGACGACACGCTGAGCAGGTTCACCTTCGCGAGGCTGCTCGAGGGCATGGGTCACGACGTCGACACGGCGCCGAGCGGAGAGGCTGCGCTGGCCATGGTCTCGAGGTCGAACTACTCGGTCGTGTTCATGGACATCCGGATGCCAGGCATGGACGGAGCGGAGACGGCAGAGCGCATGATCGAGGCTGGATTCAGGGGGATGATAGTCGCCGCCACCGGGGAGTGCTGCAGCCACGTATCCGCACTCGACGAGGCGGGCGTGTTCAGGACCTACGTGCAGAAGCCCTTCACCTTCGAGTCTGTCAGCGAGACCATCTCCAGGATATTCATCCGGTGAGCGCACAGGTACTCATCGTGGACGACGACAAGCTCAACCGGACCATCCTCGTCAGGAACCTCGCGATGTGGGACGTCTCCTGCGACGAGGCCGAGAACGGCGTCGACGCCCTCGAGATGACCACCAGGCGCGAGTACTCGCTCATCGTCATGGACATCCGGATGCCGAGCATGGACGGCAACGAGACCGCGAGCCTCATGAGGCTGCACGGCGTCAGGTGCCCGATACTCGCGGTGACTGGCGAGGGCAACGACGTCGACACGAAGTACTTCGACTCCATGGTGGAGAAGCCCGTGACTCGCGCCCGCCTGAGGGACGCGTTCGAGGAACTGGGTCTGCTCTGACAAGTCAGCCGGTCTTGGAGTCCGCGGCGTCGGCAGCCCAGCACTCGGGCTTGATCTTCCCGGTGAATCCCATCGCGCGTATGTAGCCCAGGCACATCCCGACGACGCAGTTGCTCAGGTGCTCGGGGGAAGGGTTAAGATCAGCATGAAGCTCCTCAACGAGATAGCCCATCGGCTCGATGACCGACTCCAGCCACTGAGCGACCTCGACCATCTTGTAGGTCTCGTTCCAGAGCCTGTCGCGCTCCGGCATGCTACCCCTGTCGATCCACTCGCGCTTGTAGTAGCAGCGGACGCCCACCCCGACCATCCTGACCGCTATCACCTTCGCGTACACGATCCTGTCGCCGTGGCGCTGCGAGTCGCAGCCCACGAAGAACTTCAGCTCGTGCTTCCCCGACAGCTCCGCCACGTCCTGCGACAGCGCCTCCGCGATGTCCCCGACAGGCGAGTCCGTCAGCCTGTGCCATCCCCTGTGCATCACGTCCTCCCTTCTACATTTCACAACCCGATGCTCACGCTCTTTACTTACGTGGTGGTCCCGGGGAAAATCGAATTCCCACTTCAGCCTTCGGAGGGCTGCAGTCTATCCGTTAACGTACGGGACCTTGAATGGAGGACCCTGGAGTGATCGAAACTCCCGACTTCCGTCCTCCTGTTTAACGTCGTCGGCTTAGAAGACCGATGGAGGGACAGGGTCCGTGACGTGGTCCTCCGTGTCTGTGCTGCCCAGACTGCCTTTCGGATGTCGCCCGAACGCTCTCGCTGTTGAGCTAACGGAGGTTGATATGGTGATGCTGGAGGGCCTTGCTCCCTCAACTTCCCGGGTGTAGGCCGGGTACTCTAACTAATTGAGTTACAGCATCTTATGAACTGGAGCGCGCAGCCGGGGTCACACCGGCCTGGTCCTGAGTGGCACTCAGGTGCATGATTGCTCTGCCATGCGCGCATATAAAGACTTGTATACGAACCCTTAACCAACTAAAAGACTCACGGATGAATCCTTACGCTGCGCCTTGTTCCACTCGCATATCGCGAGGTAGACGTTCTGGGCCTTGACCCTCCTGCCGCAACCGATGCAGCACAGCGTGCTCTCGCACACCCCGTCAGTCTCCGCCGCGCTCAGGCGCGGGAGCTTGTAGCTGCACCTGCACCGGTCGGCGCAGGCCTTGATCAACTTGTGAATGTCGGAACCGAACATGATGACCTCCTGGTCTATTTAGTGGCGGAAGAAGGATGTGCCGACCACCATGCCCTCTCGGGCACCGACCGCTTTCCAAGCGGCGCGAGGAGCCGTCCTCGTTCATCTTCCAAAATATCCCGTATCGGGCTCGAACCGATATAGTCCTGTGTGAAAGACAGGTGGGGTTATCCATTTTTCCTAACGGGATGTGTAATTATGACTGTGAAATTCGACAAATGAAATTTCCGGAAAATATTTTTTAAGAAATGCTCTAATGTATTCGTGATGAATTCCAGTTACTTTGAATACCTTTTCAAGCCATCCTCGACTCTGAAAATCTATTCCTGAATTTTTCACAGCCAAAATCTGTTGATTGAGTTTTTCTGTTTGTTCTTTTTCTCTTTTTAATTTATTTTCATTCCTGATTTTGTCTTTTTCTCCGGACATATCATTCCTGAATGCTTTCTCAAAAATGTCAGGACAATATTTTTTCATGAACATGGCAACTTTTTGATGTCTCTTTCCAATAAGTTTTTCAACTTGCGAGAGCCAACCGTGTTTTGAAAAATCTATGTCAGAATTTCTGATGGCTTCTATCTTATCTTTGTTCTTTTCGAACTTCATCAGTTCTCGTTTTTCTCTCCTCTGTTCTGGAGTCGTATTCTCGAGATATGATTTCAGCTGTAATTTTGCTTTTAACTCATTGAGTAACCGATCGTCAACGATCCTTGATTCTATGAGAGCTTTGATCTCTAAGATCGTTTTGTGCTTCTCTATGAAACTTAGCTTCATGAATTTTGCCCATCGAATGCGCAAACCCCTCCAACCGAGATTCTCTAGGTACACAGTCCTATTCTTATCACTTTCGACTATTCGTGGATCTTTATAGTGTTGTTCTCCGTCTACTTCGACGTATATCATCTTGTCTTCATTGTAAAAGTCAAGCTGATATAACCCAATTTGTAGGTGAAATTTCAAATCAATGTGTTCTTTCTCGAATACTTCTTTAAAGTACTTTTCAGGATATGAATCGCCTTTTGAATAGTGATTAAGGAGGTATGGCACTTTGTCTGGATGTTCAACGAGATATTTTTTTCTAATTTCTGATAGTTTCTTTTTATGTTCAATAGAAAGTTTTTTGCCAAGTTGAGAAGGTTTTATTTCTCCACTTTGTAATTTTCGTTTATACGTTTCACTTGTTTTTCGTAAACTTTCATTATTTTCTTTTTTAAGACCTTTACTCCAAGAATGTCTTCCTGTCTTGTAACCAGCATTAGGGTCAAATTTTTTACCTGCTTCAGTATGTGCTCTCCATATATGAACTTTTAATCCAATTTTTTTGAATTTTTGTTTACAATGTGGACATACACAAGATTTGTTTCTTTTGACATGATTTTTCATAATTAGCCTCCTCAATAAGATATTACCCTTATTTATAAGAGAGTAAGCTTATTATTCTAATGTTCGGAAGAATTTAATAAAATGAACCCAGAAGGTGCTGCCCCTTCCTCCTGGCGTTAAAAGCGCCATGCTTCAGCTGCAAAGCTTTGGGTCCGAGTAAGTTAGGTGGATCCGGTGGGGTATGATCCCACAGTCTCTTGGGTAAGGGCCAAGCACTTTTTCCATTTAAGTTACGGATCCATGAAAACTGATGAAGAGGGCATCGGGGTCGATCCGAAACGTCTTGCGACGTCCTTCGAATTTCGAATTCGAGGCAGGAGCCGTCCTGCTTTACCCTCCATGTAAGATTGGCATAAGGGGTGAGGCTTGAACTCACGACCGGCGGATTTGGAGTCCGCTGCTCTCATCCAACTGAGCTACCCTTATATGAGAAATGGAGTCCTTGCCCGGCCCTGCCCCGGGAACCTCCGCGTTCGTAGCGCGGTTCTCTATCTAATTGAGATACAAGGACATGCGACTGGAGGAAGAAGTGGGACCCGCCCCCAAAACGCGTGGTTAGCGTTCCATCGGTGTTCAAAGCCGTGACACCGCTATCGGTGTTTCTTCTTCCATAAAAATGGTGCCTGTCCGAGTGATTGAAACTCGCCGACCCGTGTGTATCAGACACGGCCGCTCCACCAGAGCCGACAGGCGTGAGAACTAAGTGCTCGTCCAGGGATTTGAGCCCCGCCGTGGATGCTTATAAGGCGTCCCCGCTCAACCAGAGCTGACGAGCGTGATAGTGAAAGCTTGCGCCCGGTAGCGCGCCGGGTCCTAATCCGTACCAAGGATTCGGGCTGCTTTTATCCCCACGCAAGCATATGATGTGAAACTGAGCCGGAAGTGAGATTTGCACTCACGAGGGGATTTCTCCCGGCAGATTACGGATCTGCTGCCTTCGACTTCTTGGCTATTCCGGCATGAAAAACTGGTGCCTGGTGCAGATGCCGCCTCTGCCTGTCGGGCTTATGGGGCCCGATTGGTCGCTGGACGCTACCAGGCATTTGAAAATTGGAGCCCTTGGAGGTATCGAAACCCCGACCCGCATTTTACAAAAATGCCGCTCTACCACTGAGCTACAAGGGCATGTGAGAATGGAGCGGACGACGGGCAACGATCCCGCAACCTCCAACTTGGAAGGATGGCGCTCTGCCAATTGAGCTACGTCCGCATGAGAAAATGGAGCGCTCGACGGGTGACGATCCCGCAACCTCGTGCTTGGGAAGCACGTGCTCTTCCAGTTGAGCTACGAGCGCAAGTGAACGGCTTTTGTTTGACGCTGTGCAGTACTCCATCAGCGTTTTGCGGGGCTCTTGGTATGCGGGATGTGATTCCCGCACCCTGTCCCTCACAGTGGCGGATCATGAGGTAATCGAAACCTCGACTGAAGATCGACAATCTTCTGTGATAGCCGTTTCACCAATGATCCGTTTTGAATGGCGCGTTCGACGGGTCCCGCCCCCGCAACCTCTGCCGTGACAGGGCAGTGATCTGACTAATTGATCTACGAACGCATCTGAGATGGTACCCCGTACCGGTGTCGATCCGGTTACTCCAGCTTGAGAGGCTGGTGACTTAGCCAACGTAATCGAACGGGGCATGAAAAAGTGGGGCCGTCGCCGGCCCCAGCCAGTTTCCGCATGAACTTCAGGTTGTCAATCAACACGCGGGATGGCTGGTTTTTCCAGCCCTGGGTCCCGCGACCCTCAATTTGTACATCAACTATTTGGCGGAGGATGCGAGATTAGAAATCGCATTTTCCATAAATAAAATTAAACGGAGGACATATGTTCGAACAAATCAGATTGTTTACCGAAGAAGAGTTCAAGAATGCTAAGTCCAGAGATCTTCTTCCATTACAGTGCAATGTGTGTAAAACTACTTTCATGAGACCTAAAAATTGGATTCAAGCAAATGATGGAAAATTTTGTTCCTTAAAATGTGATGCAAAACGAAGACAAAACAAACAATTGGTCACCTGTGAATTGGAAACTTGTGGAAAAACTTTTTTGAAACTTCCAAAAGAAATTAAAAAATCAAAACACAATTTTTGTTGTCAATCACATGCAACAACATATCACAATGCTCATAAGACTAAGGGATCAAGAGTTTCTAAACTTGAGCGTTGGCTTCAGTTAAAACTTCCAGAAAAGTATCCTGATCTCGAGTTTCACTTCAATAGGAGTGATACTATTTCAGGAGAACTTGACATTTTTATTCCCACATTAAGACTTGCTTTTGAACTCAACGGTATCTTTCATTACGAACCGATATTCGGTGAGGACAAGCTCAAGAACACTCAGAGCACAGATTGTCGAAAATTCAAGGCTTGCATCGAGCATAATATATCCTTGTGTGTCATTGATGTGACATCAATGAAAAATTTCAAAGAACAAAAAGCTCTTGCATTTTTTGAAATAATTCGAAACATCATTGAACAGAACAAAGCAAGTAAGGTCCCGTACGGACCCTCTTAGCTCCGCATGTACAAACTTCAGGTTGTCAAACAACACACAGGATAACCGTTTTTTCCGGTCTGGGTCCTGTAACCCTCTAACATCTGGCGGAGAGGGTGGAGGTCGAATCCACACGCCTGCTTTCGCAAGCACTCGGGTAGCAACCGAGGCCCTTGCCAATTCGGGTTCACCTCTCCATAAAAGTTTCGGGCGACCTTCTTCCGAGGGTCGCCCGACTGAATCTCCGTGAATATGTCCTATTCTCAGCTGCTCAGTCGGGCCTCCTCACCTTTACCTTCATCCGATATGGATGAGGACGACCACCCTCCCACGCTCTCTCGCGTGGAGGTTGTCTTAATTCCGACTGTCATACTTCTGAATAACATCTTGGTCTCTTCGTTCGTTCGAGCTTATTTATGACTCACACTTATATATTATACGCCCTCGGGACAGAATGTAAAGCCTTTTTTGAAATTATTTTCGTTTTAGTCCGCGACCGTCCACACCATCCTGTTGCACACCGGACACTTGATCTTCAGCGCGTCGCCGTCCCTCTGGTCGGAGACGTACTGGGCCTCCCTCTTCTTGAACTCGAACACGGTGTCGCAGTCGTCGCACGTGACCCTGTATTCCTTCTCCTCCGGCTTCCTGCCCTTGCTGATGATCTTCATCTGTCCCTCCTGTTATTTCTTGTATTGTGGAAATTGTGGGTGTATCACGGTCCTCTTGCACAGGGGACACTTGATCTCGAACCACGTGCTCTTCGGACCCTCGTCCTTGTAGAAGTCGCGCTTCTCGATCTCGTCTGTCGTGAACTCGAACTCTGTCTTGCAGTACCCGCACGCGGCGAGGAACTTCTGCGGTTCGGGAATCGATCCCATCTTCGTGATCCTCATGAACCATTTTCCTTTAATTTATCCGAGACTGTCAAACAGGCGTATGTAATTATTGACAGAACGATGAATGATATTGTCAGGAACCATACTCCGAAAGCTAATCCTATGTTTTCAGAAGCGATGCCTATTGCAGTGTGTAATGCGAGACAGCAATCCGCAACGAAACTTATCGCAACAGACACGATCAGTCTTGTTTTTGTCGAGTTCTCATATTTTATATTCGGGAAACGGACGGGGATTTGCCGCCCCCATGCGTCCTCTCGCCACTCCACTGTCAGTTCATTTTTGCTTGATTCTTTCATAGCTCCTCCAGCTTCTTCATCGTCCTGTTCCGCTGCGTGTGCCTCTGGTTGACGCGCAGCTCGATCCCGCACAGTGGACATCTGACGTCCCAGAAGTACCCTCCCGCCATCGTCAGGAGAGGGTCATCTCCCGGCTTCATGCGCACCTCGGCGTGCGTCGCCTCCGACCCCACGAACTCGAACTCGGTCCCGCACCTGCCGCACGTCGTCTCGTACGTCTCCTTCGCCGGGTCCAGCCCCTCCTTGGTGATCCTCACGTCTCGTCCTCCGTCGTCTCCCTGAAGCTGTCGACGTGCAGTCCCACGATGGTCTTATTTGTGTCGATGTTTATGAATGTCCCGTGACCAGGCATGTTGAGAATCTCTCCGAAGAACAGGAAACGCTCCCCGTACAGTGATTCGTATTTCTCTCGCATGCCACCCGGAATGTCATCCTTCCACGTCACGATGGTCATAGGCCTCGGGTCAGCGACCTTAGACTTCCTACGGCCAGGTGGAACAATGCATGGAGCAGTGGACATGCCACCCCTCCTCTCTTCGCGCCACCTGGCCTCGAGCCAGCCCGGGACGGACGCGACGGTCCTCTTCGGGTTGAACGCGACCTTGGACTTCGGCATCCACACGTCGCCGTGCTCCTCGGTCCTCGCGAGCACCGCCTTGTCGGTCTCCCGCATCACCGTGATCTCCATCTCGACGTTGTGCGGGCCCGGCGCAGGGTCGTAGTCCTCATCGAATCCCTCCCATCCCATGTCGTCCCTCTCGTACATGTCCCCTACGATGTCGTCCGCGATCTCGCCCATGCTGTCCCCCATTGTGAAAAATCCGTACCCGCCGTTCGGTATGCTCCTGTCCCTGCCCGCGTTCGTCATAGCTCCCTCAGTCTCTCCGCAGTCTCGTAAGCCTCCCGGCCGCACGATCCTGGCACTGTCATTCCCTCGAACTCATCCCGCGCACCCCCGTACCACGGCTGCTTCTTCGCCCAGTCTATCGACCTTCCGACGAACGTCAGGCCCTGGTAGTTCAGCCTGCACACGAGGTGCTGTTCCCCGCGCCCCTGGTCGAGGGCTGAGACTCGCTCGAGTCTCTCCGCGACTCCGAGGTGCATGCAGTCCCCGCACAGTTCGATGCTGCGCTTCATCGGTCTCCTCCACTCGTTCGTGTCCCATTCGTTCGTGACTATCACAGCTCCCTCAGCCTCTTCACGGTCCCGTACGCCCCACGCTCGCAGCCCTGCGGCACGGTCCTCGTCTCGAACTTCCTCCTCTCGCTTGGCAGCGAGTCGACGTCTTCCTGCGTCGCTGGCCTGTAGTATTTCGGTCCGACGTCCACCTTGATGAAGTTGCATATCAGCTGCCTGTAGACCGATCCGTCGGTCGACGGCCACTCCTGGTACCTGAAGTCCTCGCACCCGAGGCACTCCTCGACCCTCCTCAGCGTCGGATTCCAACCGCTCACAGCTCCCTCAGCCTTTCCTTCGCACTCACGACGTCCCAGTCGATCCTCTCGCCGCACATCGGACAGAACGCGAATCTCTTTCGGCACTTCAGCTCGCAATCGTCCACGATGTCCTCGTCCATGAGTCCCGATATGCCGAGCTGGTCGTCCTCCAATACGAGGTACCCGTTGACGCCGTCGTAGTACAGCGTCGAGTAGGCTATCGCGTGGTTGCAGTCGCTCACAGCTCCCTCAGCTTCAGTACAGTCGACATCTCCTGCCGACAGAATTCGCCGAACGTGAGTCTGGGGTTGTCGGAGTCGGAGAGCCATTTCTCGTGGTCCGAGCGCGCCGCCTCGAGCATGCAGCCCAACCGCGCGGCGCTGAAGCCAACCCCCGCGGTCGCGAACCGCGCAGCGAGCGCCGCTACCGTGATCCGCGCGTCCATCTCGTCGTCAAGGCATGAGAGGTCGTCAGGCATCAGCGCTCCTCGACGACGAAGGTCCCGGACACGGTCACGGCCTTGCCGCCCGCGTCGAGGAAGTAGATCGTCCCGCCCTTGTCCTCGGTCTTGGTCCTGGTGGTCCACTCCCTGATGACCCTGCCGTCGGACGCGTACAGCGTGATGTGCCTGTCCAGACCGACCACCGAGCTCTTCACGTGCTTGGCGATGTTCCGGCCCACGCCCGACAGGGCGAAGAACAGGAAGACCGCGAAGGCCACCGCTCCAAGCCACATTGCAAACTTTCCAACCTCGCTCATAGACCCCTCCTATAGTTCCTTCAGCTTCTCTATCGCCTCGTAGACGTCCTTCCTCGCGCAGGCCCACGACCCGACGCAGTGGAACCCGTGCAGCGGCATCCTCGCGTCGGGGTCGGAGTCGCAGAAGTACTCGCTCGTGTGCGCGGAGGGCAGAGCCCACCTCCTGCGGAACTCGCAGCCCTCGCACACCGCCTGCATCGTGTAGATCGTCACAGCTCCCTCACCGCAGCTATCGTCGCGTACGTCTGCAGCCTCGCACAGTTGGAACCGACCCTGTTGCCACCATCCACGGGCACGGGATATTCCCTGTCAACCGTACACCAGAATGTGCTTGTATGATACATCTTCATGTGTCTGTAATGACTGCAGCCCTCGCAGATGTCCCTAGTCATCCTGACAGTTTTTCCAGTCGATATCACAGGTCCCTCAGCGTGAGCATCGCGTCGTACACGCCGAAGTCGCACCTCGAGTGCACCTCGCGCTTCTCGTAGTTCTTCCGCATCATCTTGGACTCGTACGACTTCCCGTCGGTGTCCTCGGCGTGCGGCTCGCGGTAGTAACCCTCGGTCATCATCTCCGCGACAGCCTCGTCGGGCACCGTCACGACGCACACGAGCTCCTCGGGCCACCCCTTCGGGATTCCGAACGTGCCCGATGACTTCATGACCTTCAGCCTCGGGCAGCCAGAGCACACCGAGACAAGCCGCTTGATTATCCTGTCGACAGGCATCACACCCTCTGGAATCCGTTAGCCTTGAGCCTCTCGTAGTTGTGCCCGTCCGTCTTGGCGGGAACGAAGTCCAGCTTCCACCGCTTGGTGACGCCGGCCTTGTCAGCTACGACAGTGATGCGCATGTTCGTGACGACCTCAGCCCCCACGTCCTCCCACGAGAGCTTGACGCCGCGATTCTCGAACGCGAAGAGTTCCCTGTTGAAGTACGTGTAGTGCACTTCGTCGCCCTTGACACTCGCGCCACCGGTTGAGTAGCTGTCTTTCAGCCTCATAGCGCATTTCAGGCCCCACTCGTTGTAGCTGCCGTGGGTGTAAAGCAAGCCGGCCGCGCGGAGCTTCTCGAGCTCGTCGCGGAGCGAGTCCACTGTCTCCTTGGTGAGGCGGTCGTCCCAGAACTTCGTCGCGGACATGATCTTTTCCTTCTTGACCTTCGGGGCGAGCGCGGCCTCCGCGTACTTCGCGCCCATGCGAGCGATCGCCGCCCCGAGCATGATGCCCTCGTCGGGGGACTGCTTGACGCGCTCGATGTACTCGGGCTGGTCGCTGTCGTAGTCGTCCTCGCTCTGCTCCTTCCGGAGCCCCGCGGCCCGCATCGACGTCTCGACGTACTCGGCGAGCGCGTCCATGCCCTTGCCCGTGTACTCCTTCAGCCCCTCGTAGGCGCCGTACTCCGGCAGCTTCTTGTTGACCTTGGCGTCGCCGCGCAGGGTCTTCACGACGCTCGTGCGCCCGTGGGACGCCGGGAGCGTCGAGAACAGCCGCACCATCGTGCCGGCCAGCTCGAAGTCCTTCCGCGTCGGCTCGCGCTTCAGCGCCTGCCTGATCGCGTTCCCGATGCCCGACTCGTCGAGCGTGAATTCTCCGTCCTCGAGCTCGCGCCAGGGACCGTAGTACGACCTGCGAAAATCCATCTTGCATTCTCCGCTGTTGTTTCCCGTTACATCATTACTATACGCCACCGGCGATAAAAGTAAAGCTTCGGGGGAAGAAAAGGGAGAAAAAAGGGCCGGTTTCTTCCGGTCTCGGGACTGATGGAGCGAAGTGGGAAGTTTTAAGTGTTTATGCTTAAAGCTTGACTTTTGCGACAATGACAGTTGAGTGTTGAAACCCCGAGGGGCCTGCCTCTGCCTTCGCCGTTATAAATGACCCTCTCGGGTCATCCGTTGTATCGCTCCTGCCTTCGACCGGAATACTCCCGGCCCTCAAAGAACACGGAGATCGATACTCGACCCTCGGACTTTATCCCTCGGGTCGAGCCGAGAGCTCCAAAATAACAGCAGGCGCTCTATCCAATTGAGCTACGCTGCATCCGAAACCGATTCTCAACCGGTCCGAGATGACTGGTATTCGCTGTCCGACCAAGCGCTTGATCGAAACCACTATTCCCAGCTTGACAGCAGAGGGGTTCGAACCCTCACCTCCCACCTGAAAAAACGACGGCGCTCTGCCATTGAGCTACTGGCATCATCACGGTGATCAGCCGATCAGAGAACGTTTTCTGCTGGGGATCAGCCACCATACTCACGCTCAACATGCCAGGGTGGATTTGAACCACCATCTCCGTCTCACAAAAATCGGACCCACACGCCTCCGAGGAGTCGAACCTCGGCTCGTGACCCGTTTATCTATCGGGGCGTGACACACTCGCCACCCAAGCGTAGGCCCTTGTATAAACTGTCAGCACGGGGCGCTCGTAATCCAGGGGTTGCGAACCTTCCTGGCGCGACCACTTCCGCCCACGGTCTCTCGACCGCTTCGGGACGGAGCCGGTGCTTCCTCTCGCAGTGCTACTGCGATCGTCTTTCCCGTCCGGTGCCCGTCCGCCCCACTTAGTCGCTTCGCTCGCTGACAAAAATCAGATGTCCGTGACCGCGTTGAACTCGTCTACCTCGTCCTGCAGCCTCTGGATCGTCTTCTCGCACGCGTCGATCGTCGAGTCGAGCGTGACCCTGTCGAGGGTCGCGTGCTTCTTGACCTTCACGTTCACCACGCCCTGCGGCGTGTACTCGCGGTCCAGCGTCTCGGAGTCGTCGCAGTCGAGCCCCCGCAGGAACGTGATGTGCGCCTTCAGCTGCGCCGACTGCTCGATCTTCTTCCTGATCGGGTTGGTCGCGACGAAGATCTTCGTCTTCAGCTCTATGAGCTCGTTGATCGTCTCGTTGAGCCTCGCGGCCTCCTTGCTGGCGTCGTACTTCGCCGGGTGCGAGTCGACCCACACGTTGTTCTCCCCGATCCTCGACTGCAGCTTCCCGATCTCCGCCTTGAGACGGTTCTTCTCCTTCAGTGCCCTGCTCAGCTTCATGTATTCCTCCTGCTGTTTTCTTGATATTCGCTGGTGGGCGACATAAGCATCCACTGATGCTGCCCACATGCTTATAAGATGCGAACAGTCAGGGGAAACTTAAGCTCCCTTGTAAAATTAGTAGGCGGTATCGGACTCGAACCGATAATGCCGGAGACCTAAGCTCCGTGGATTTGCCAATTTTCCTAACCGCCCATGAATGGTACCCCGCCTCGGTCTTGCACCGAGAGAATGACGCAATTTTTAAGACTGCCGGCTTTGCTTTTTGCCCAGCGGGGCATGAATGGTGCCTCGAGTCCGATTCGAACGGACACTGTCATATTTTTGAGATATGCGACTCCTGCCGTTGGTCTACCGAGGCATAAAATGGTCCGCGTACCCAGGGTCGAACTGGGACGAGAGGAGATCATCCTCCCACGGGCACCTCAAGCCCGCGTGTCTGCCGTAATTTCCACCATACGCGGATGAAATAAAAGTCGTCCAGGAGGGAGTCGAACCCTCACGGCATTTCTGCCACCACCTTCTGAGGATGGCCTGTATCGCCAATTTCAGCACTGGACGTCGAAACACAAAAACTTAGAACATCATTTAATTTTGATTTTGGGTAAATATCGTTTGGATATATTTCAATTAGTTTAAGGTTATGCTTTTCACAAACAATCTTTTTTCGTTCTATAGTTTTTTGATATTCTTGATTTCCAAAGAGACCAAAATATTCAATCCAAATATCATAATCTGGAAGATAAAAATCACATGTTAATTGTCCTTCAGGATATTTTTTATTTTTCTCATGTTCAATTCCGTGTGCGTATAACCAATTATCGACTGTCATTTCTGATATACTGTCAGAAATATGACCATCTAAACATCTTGTTTTTCGTTTAACATATTTTTGTGAATTTGGTTTAAATCCTAATTCTTTGATAGCTTTATTCCATGATCCAAAATATTTTTTAGCTCCATGCACAAGCCTGCGTTCTGTTATTTTACTCGATGGAATATAACCTTGTTTTTCTATTAAATTTTTAATTAATTTTAATACATCTTCTTTAGAATATTGAAAATCATAAGGCACTGTTCCAAACATAAAAGTGTGTCGACAAGCACGTGAACATACTTTTCTTTTTCTACATGATAAACTTTTAAATTCCTTCCCACAAATCAAACATTTTTTAGTTATTCTTTTATCAGAATATTTTTCTAAAAGAATTTTTTTAATTTTTAAATTTTGTTCTGTTGTATGTTTCCTCTTACTGTTTATTTTAGCAGCACAACTTGAGGAACAAAAGAATTTTTTACTTTTTGATTTTTTAAATTCACTATGCTTTACTTTGATTTTAATTCCACATGTAAAACATTCAAAATCATGTTTTTTATTTTTAGATAGTCCAACACATTTTCTTGAACAATAGAATTTTAATCCTTCTCTGATATTATAATCAACATATTTCGAATACTTTTCATATTCTTTTCCACAATATTCACATTTTACAGTTTGCATTTTCATAACGATACAAAACCTTATATTTGGAGATTTTATTAATCAATTCATCAAATATTATTTATAATTAAAAGCCAATGTATCAAGAGTCAAACCATAGTTTTATTGCAATTTTTATAAGTCGGGATGGTAGGATTCGAACCTACGCGAGCTTGCGCCACCACGCCCCAAACGTGGCCCGGAACCAGACTACGGTCTACACCCCGATATAAGCTAATAGAATGGGGTGACTTACGGGGTATGATCCCGCGCTACGGGATTCACATTCCCGCGTGCTTCCATTACACTAAAGTCACCATTTAAAAATGGCAGGCAAGCCTAGATTCGAACTAGGATCTCGGAGGTAACAGCTCCGCCGATTACCGTTATCATACAAGCCTATGAAAAGATGGCTCCACCTCTTGGCATCGAACCAAGCTCACACGTCTTAACAGGACGGTTGCACCCCCTGTGCATTAGGTGGAACGTAAAATCTAATTGTCAATCAGCTCGATCCTAGTAAGGATCATCTTACAATAATGATCGGGGAACTCTGAGTCCCACAGAGGCTTCCAATTCCCGAAATTGGCGTGCTAGTCTAACACTTCACCCCGACATAAAAAGTTTCAGGCGCGATCCCCAATTTCACTCGGGAGTCGCGCCTGTTCTCTGCGGGCCTTAAGGCCCGTCTCGAATCAATCCGCAGCACCCCCGCAAGTATTGGGGAGATGATTGGTCAGCGGGAGCCCCGGAAGGTTCCCGATGACGGCTGGCAGATTGTTCAATAACATTTTCATCGTGATCTTATTTATGGTTTAGACTCGTTCGTTCACATCAATAACATGCACCCTCTGCGAAAAAAGTAAAGTCTTATTTGAGAATTATTTTCTCGGGTTCCTGTGCATGTTTCCAGGGAGCTCCGGCCTGTAGTCCATCCTGCCAGAGTTGCTGGTGAAGCCGAACCTCGAGTAGAACTGTTTCAGTCTGGCTACCGAGGTGGTCCTCTTGAACTCCCCACCGAGGTCTCCCCTGGTCGCGGTCTGCAGGACTATCGTGAACCCGTACCTGTCGGCTACGTCGCAGAGGCCTTCCATGTACCTCGTCCCGGCTCCTGACGCGGCATCCCTGCGAGCCTTGAGCATGTCGAGGCGTATCAGCATCCAGTGCGATCCGCGCTCGTCGACGAGCGTCCTGGATTCTACTTCAGGATTCTCCGTCGCGAGAGTTCTCAGCTCAGCCTCGGCGGCGCGCGTCACGGCATCGTCCAGCAGCGCCTCGCAGATGCTCTCGAATTTCATGACGTGAACCTCTTACTCTTGTTGCGTTCGACCCAGTACCACGTGTTCTCGCTGTCGTCCAGGGATGTCTCCGGGGAATCGGCCTCGTGCACGCGCACGCGATCGGCGAACTTCGTCGTCCTGCTTCTCTCGAGTGCGTCGAGCCACCTCCTGACGCTGTCGTCGCCGATGGGTTTCCAGGTGGCGAAGGAGTCCCTCGTGTACCGGCCCGCCACTCCGAAGAATCGAAGGTTGTCGGACGCGGACGCCTTGCCAGCCATGACGGGGGACCTGAGATTCGTGAAAGGATCCACGAGGGTGTTGCACATTATCGCGTGCAGGCTCCAGTGCGTGGCGGGCATGTTGAGCTCGCTCCCGGTCTTCATGCTCTGCGCGAACCTGACCTTGAACTCGCGCTTCCCCCCGTCGTTGTCCACCGCCATCAGTCTCGGCCTCCGCGCCTCGAAGTCTTTCGGTGACTTCATCTGGAACAGCACGGGGTACTTCAGTGCCTTCGCTTCGTCGTCGAGGTAGAATCTGTATTTTTTCGCTACCTCCCTGGCCTCCTCCGCCCACTGACTGCTGCTCCCGACTCCGGCTCCCCTGAGCCAGTAGTCCTTGACCGATTCAGGCAGGCTCTCGATCTCGCTCCCGCTGACGATGTAGAACGTCACGGCTCCAGGGACCCAGAACAGATTCTCGGGATTCTCGGTCAGTATGTCCTCGCAGATGCTCTCGAATCTCATGATGATTCCTCGTTTCGGTTATTTACTATCGAGAATGTCGTCGACGTTTACGAGTCGGAAGGAGCCGTCCTCGTCCTCCGCGACGGCCGAGCAGTACTCGGTGAAGCAGCCGCAGTTGAGGATCCTGACGCCGCGCTCCTCCTTGGAAGATGCCATGACGTAGAGGACCCTCATTCCTTCCTCCTGTCGAACCACTTCAGCATGAGCGACCCGAGGGCTCCTCCGGCGGAGTACGCGATCGCTATGTACCAGTTGTTGTCCTTAACGAACTGGGACAGGACGAATAAACCCAACAAATTTTCCGAGAACACAAGCAGGCAGAGGAGGGTCGTCTCGCCTCGGGCGCACGCTAATGTGCGCCGCAAAGCCAAAAACCATTCCAAACAGCCTACTCCGAAGTAGACCAGGAGGCTCAGAAGGAGGCTCATCGGATTCGGCCCCCTGTGATGCTACGTTCGTCCTGTCAGGCATGATCTTCACCCTCATCTCGGCTGCTCTATCCTCACCCACTCCTTCAGCCACGGCTCGATGGCGGAGTCGCCTTCGACCCCGCACCTCATGATCCTGAGCTCGCCGTGAGTGCCGAACTTCTTGATTACCTGGACCGGCTCCCACCCGTACGCGCTAGTGTCGTTGACCCAGTAGAACCCTGGCGCATCCGGCATCTGTGCCGCACCGATGCTCTCCACCATCCTGTCGAATCTGCCCATGATTTAGCCCATCCTCGAGTACGCGTCGTTCTCCAGCCCGGTCGGATCGTCTGGGTCCGGGTATCCCGGCCGATCGGATTCGACGTCCTGTATGCGCTCCCCAGAGGGGACGACGCTGATGATCTCGACCTGACCCGGGGAGTGTATGTCGTTCAGGAGTGTCTCCTCGGCCTCGCCGGCTGTGTCTGCCTTGATGCCGATCCTCTCCTCGGGGACGTTGCCATCCTCGTCCGGGTACGCCTTGTTCTTGAACGTCACGACGAACAGTCTCTTGCTGCCGCCCATCGACTCGTAGATCTCCGTGAATTTCCTCGCCATATCTCAGTCTCCCGTTGTTGGTCTGTCTATGATTCCTAATACCTGGTCAACCGCGAGCACCGCCTCCCTGAGCCTGGCGGCGGCCTCGCCGCCCGCGGCCCTGTCGGCCGCCTTCGCCTGCTCGAGCAACGCCCTCGCCCTGTTCACGAGGTCGAGCCTCCGCTTCTCGGCCACCCTCGCTGAGCCTTCCGAGAGGCTCTTCACCCTTGCGTCGAACGTGCTCACCTGTTGCCTCCCACCATGCTCGGCCCGCCCGCCCCTGCGACGGTGAAACCGTCTATGCCGTTGGGCCGCAGGAAGTCGGACATGTCGCCGACGTCGAACAGGTGCCTCCCGTTCTCCGCGACGTGCCACAGCCCCGCGTCGTCGTCGTACGTCGCCCACGCGTGCCTCAGCCCGTTCCTGTGGGAGAGCATGTACCTGACGACCTTGCGGTGCCCCTTCGGGTACCCGCCGATTATCTCCTCTGTCCTGTCCTCGAACCTGCCCATCTCTTCACCACATCATTGTTGACGTTATAGTGTTAGCGACCTGCTGTGCGGCATCGTATCCGCTGTCATCCTTTGGCTTAGACTTCGGCTTCTCCTGTACCGTAGCCCCCGCGACCCAGTTCATCTCTCCGCTCTTGTCGATCGCGTAGTCGACGGCCAGCTTGTACTGTCCGTCTTCGGCCGCGAGCCCTGCGATCTCCTCGCCAGTCTTTCCCTCGAGCTCCTTCGCGAGGTCGTCGTTGTATATGACGAAACTCTTTCGGTAGGGGACCGACTCGCCCCTCCTGGTCGTCGACACGCTGAATGTACCCTCTGTTCTGTTGTATTCGAGCCTGACGCGCCCCGCTGCGAACTCAAGGACCTTCACTGGTCCTGTTGTGACCCTCTTCATGATGCTGCCATACGATTCAGTGAATCTGCCCATCTAAGACCTCGCGTTGTTATGGTATCGTGACTCAGCCCAGCGCTTCAGCGCGCTGACTATGTCCTCCGGCGCCTTCTCGACGGTTTCAGGCAACAGGGTCCTGAAGTACTCGAGCGCCATCCTCCTCTTGTCGGATATGTCCGCCCTCAGGTGCTTCTGCCTGATGAGGTCGTGTGTTTCCTCCAGCTCCGCGGCGAGGCGCCTGACCTCCCTGACGTACTTGATTGCCTTGTCGAGGCGCGAGCGCTCCGTGCTGAGGAAGTCGTCGAGCCACCCCTCGCCTATCCGTTCGCCTTCCGGTCCCATGACTTGCCTGTACGCTTCCGTGAACTTCATCGTGTCGCCCCCCCCCCCCCGTAAGGATTCGCGATGGTATTTACTGAAAATGGTTGATGCGATGGGGGTCTAACCCACGTCCCCGCCGGGTCGCTGTGGACTTTACGACGGTGCCCTTACGTTGGACCACGCACCAATGAGAAAAGTGACCTTCGTTGCTACTCAGCGTTGCCTGCAGACCGCGCTTTCGCCGTTCTGTTTTTACTCGGTGGTGCGCCTACTGGCCACCTCGCACCCAACCGTTTTTTAATGGAGCCCCATGGAGCGGTCGAATCTCTTGTCATCCATCCCTCTGTTTAATGACGTCAGCTTAGGAGGCTGATGAGGGGACACAGGGCATGTGTCTTCAAAATCGTGCTGCTCTTTTTAACCATGGAGCACCTGAGACATGGCTTTGTCACTTGGCCTTGAATGCTGCTTCGATTGCGGCGTCGAGGTCCCGAGCGCGATTCCCAAACTTTCCGAGGAGCTTCAGTCCCCTGCCGATCGTCCGGACCTCGTAGCCACCCTTGACCTTGACAATGTTCGCACCGCCTTTCTTGAACGGCACGAGGATTGTCGCCCATCCGGGACCGCTCGTGAAGTCGACGGCGAGGTAGGGTGCGGTCTCAGGGTCGTCGGCCTTCGCGAGCCGCTTCGCGACCGCGCGGATTATCACCTTCTCCTCCCTGGAGAACGGGACGCCCTCGGGTGTCGTGTCCTTCGCCTCGGCGAGAACCCCAAGGTTGAGACTTTCAAGTGCCTTACGCACTACGAAGACCGTGTTAGCATGACTTACCCGTCGTCCGGTTTTCAACACGGCCTTGACGGCGTCGCCGACCTTCTCTTTCGCTGCATTCTTAAGGTTCACGGAAGAGAGCTGCACCTTCCCCATCCCAACCTCGGGTATCACGACCTCGTACGAGGCTTCTGGGCTATATGTGCCCCATGATGTTTTCTTGGCGCCCTTGCCGAGAATGAGCTTGACAACGGTAGCCCCATCTCTCTTTGAGACAAAAACCTTGTTCTTCGCCTCGAACATGATCTCTTTGGCCTTCTCTGTGAACTTCTTCGGCATCTTCTTCCTCCTCTTGTTTTTATCTTTATCTGGCCAGCGCCCCGGCTGACCGGGAGCACTGGGCGTATCGATCCTATTTACCCAATTTCTCGTCGAGCCTGCACGCGCGGACGTAACCATCGGCCATGGTCTCGAGCTCCTCGCGCGGCCACGTGGAGCATCTGAACCGTGTCGCGATCACGTAGTCTATCGCGTTCTGTCTGGTCGAGAAACAATCCACGTTAACACTGTCATCGAATACGTAGAAGATTTCCATTCTTTAGCCTCGCTGGTTTTCTAATCGTGTTACGCGACGCACGCGCACACACGGTTCCTCACGAAGTCCCTGATGCACCTTGCGTTCTCGAGCTTCAGCCTTGCCGCCTCGGCCCGCCCCGATTCGTCTCCCCTCTCTTCGTATGGGTTGGAGCTCCCGAAACCGAGCCCGTCGTCCGGGTTAGCCTCCGCCCACACCCTCGCAGCCTCCCTGCGTCCAGCAGCCTCCGCACCGACTCTCGAGTATGCCTCCGCGGTCTCCGCGACGTGCTCGTCGGCGTTCCTCAGCAGCATCTCCGCGACCTCAGCGTTAGTCATCATGTGTCCTCTTCTTCCCCGAAAAAATCAGAGTTGGAGTCGGCGCAGTCGGAACACTCCGAGCCGATCGCGTCAGACTCACAGATGTCGCAACCGCAGTTGGTGCAGGTTATCATTCTCATTTCATCTCTCCATTCGTCGTTGTTTCCCGTTACATCATTACTATACGCCAGCGGCGATAAAAGTAAACTGAGTATACGCGTTATTTCGATAATTTTTCGAAGATTTCGACGGCGGTGTCGGGTTCGTTGACGTACTGATCGAGCATGTCAGCCGTTATCTCCTCGCCGCAGACGCACTCGTTCCACTCGCCGCCGGACATGACGCACACGACGATCTTCCCGTTGTACGCGTACACCTCGTAATACGACCACTTGGTCTCGCTCGACGGCGTGCTACTGCCGAGCTTCGTCCCGCCGCGCATCGCCCTCGCAGTCTCGTCGCCGTCCACGTACACTGGCTTAATCATCTGTCACTCCGCTCGTAGCTGTTGTTTCCCGTTACATCATTACTATACGCCCTGCGTGATAAAAGTAAAGCCGGAACGGAGGAAAAGAGAGAAAAAACTCAGTAATTCCCGACCCTGCACGCGACCCTGAAGGCGGGGTTGAGGTAGAACGAGTCCGCGAGGAAGGTCTTCGGGGACCTCAGGCCGAGGAACCGCGCCCTACCGCTCGTCTCGTCGATGGTTATACCAGGGTAGCAACGCCTGGTGAACTCGTGGCAGTAGTACCTAGCTCCTACTACGCCGTTCTTGACCTCGCTGTCCTCGGTCTCGAAGTCGAAGTCGTACGGGCACCCGACGAGCGAGAGGGCCGTGCGCACGGCCTCGTCCCTGACCGAGTCGTCCACCGGCTTGAGCAGCACCGCCCTGTCGGCCCTTATGAAGTCGAGCACGTCGCACCTGGACACGCCCTCCGCGATGCTGTGCACGACGTCATCGCCTATGCACACGCCGGAGTGACTGCACCCAGACTCGCCGACCGGGATGAAGAACCCGTCGAGGTACCCGTCGTAGCCCCTGAGGACCACGTCCCCCGCCTCTGCGAGGTCGGAGAACCTCCTGCAGCCCCAGCCGGTCACACCGTAGTCCGTCGGGTCGTAGGCTGCAAATAGAGGTCTCTTAAAAACTTTCACATCCCCAAACATGGTGAGGGCGTACGACTTGATCCCGTAGAACTTGCGGCCGATCCAGCTCATGGTGACCTCCTTGGTTTTGTCTACCGGAGGTATTTACGCTGAGCATAAGGCTGGGGCGACTCAGCGAGTTCAAGACACCAGAACCACTTCAGACCCCACATTGTATTCATAACGCTAAGTGCCTCGGATGGGACCAAGCAGTTGATCCACTTCCCGCCGAACACGTTCTCACCTGAGATCCTTGGTCCAAGTTCGACGCCGAGAAGTTCCAGCTCTCTGCCCGTAGTCTCCTCGCCGATGATCCAGCCTCTGAATATCCTTCCCTTCAACCGTCCCCTGACCTGAGGGGTCAGCAACCTTTTCCTGTTAGAAGATTTCATGTTATTTCCTTTCTTGTTGGTCATCGCTCGAGGGGTCGAACCTCGGACTCCTGGGCCAAAACCAGGCGTGTTGTCACTATACCAAGCGACGTTGAGAATCACCGCACGAGGTGCTGCCCCTCGGCCTCGAGATTCAGAATCTCGCGCGCTACTGTTACGCCATGCGGCGGAATGAGTTATAAGAGGTGTATGGGTGCTGCCCCCATTAAAAATCGTTTGCAGACGATTCGGTTTGCTGATTCCGTAACACCCCATGAAAAGTTATAAGTGGTTGACTCGGAGATACTTGAAATCCCATCATTCCGGTTTGCAGGACCGGTGCTCTTCCTCTTGAGCTACGAGCCAATGAAAAAATGGTGCCGCCGGAGGGTAACGCTCCCACTAGTGCTTGTAGGCGAAGGCTTTACAGGCCTCCCCGTCTCTTTAACGGTATACGACGGCATAACTAAATTGTCAATGAACAACGATGACTGAAGGGATTGAACCTTTTCAGCCGGTGTCACATGCTTTTCAGCACTCCACCCGCCTACTTCCATTACATCAAGTCACCGTCAAAAAATGGTGGCACCTGTTGGGCTCGAACCAACACAATACCCGGAATTTCACGCCGGAGCTCTACCGATTTGGAGCTAAGGTGCCATATACGAACAACTTACAAATTGTCAATGAGCTTAAAAACATTTCGGGCGACCTTCTTCCGAGGGTCGCCCGTTCTCTTCAGTCTCTCTGGTTTCGTTCACACCATGGAGCAAGAACACGACGCGCCTTCGGCCCTATAAAAACAGGCCTGGCTGGCTGCGTACGCTTGCTGCATGATCGTCTTGTTCATCTTCATGTCTCTATTTATTGATGGTAGCGGGAAATAGAATCAAACTATTCCTCTGTGATTATGAGCCACAGGTGGGCATCAGCTCTCCCGCAATATATTCACTCGCTTATTTATAACATACATCCTAAACGAAAGATGTAAAGCTCAAGTTCCAACAAATTATTTTCTATTTTACCGGAGACTCAGAGCTGCCTTAGCGCCTCGGCTGGGTCGTACTCCGCGAGCCTGGCGCACGACTTCGGGACGTGCCCGGTCTCCCAGCTGCGGATCGGGGTGGCTCCGTCCCACGGGTCGACGTCCTGCGAGCAGCACGCCAGGTCTTCGATGCGACTGAATTTCGAGATGGAGAACTCCTCGCACCTCCTGCAGACCTCGAGCCTCCTCTGCCTCTCGACGTACCTCGGGTGGATAGCCACGTCAGAGCTCCCTCAGCTTCTGCACAGTCTTCAGCTCCTCGAGCATCTCGTAGAACGGCCTGCGGAGGGAGATCCGGTCGAGCTCGGGCGTCGAGTCTATCAGACCTGCCTCCTCCATCGCGATTACTGTCTGGCAGCTCAGGAAGCACACGCGGTCGTCGGACTCCTTGTGGTCGACCACCGCGGCCGTCCACCTCTCGCTCGGCTCCATCGCGGCGCGCCTGGCCCTGCCGAACCAGTACTCGCCCTTCCTGGCCCTGAGCCACCTGCGGCTCGTGGCGCGGAGCTCGAGCAGCATGCCCACCGCCCCGTCCTCCTCCAGCTCGTCGATGATCCTCTCGTAGCTCACAGCTCCCTCAGCGAGTGCACGGTCTCCATCTCCTCGGTCCTGTCGCAGCCGGGCGGCGGGTCCCACTGCTCAAAGGTGTCGATGTCGACGCCCTCGTTGTCGTTCCTGTCGTAGGGCCACGATTCGTCCTCGCTCGGGTGGTACTTCTCCTCCCCTGCCCTACCGCACACGAGCAAGTGCCGCCTGTTCCCTATGTCCTGTACGAGCAGGTGTGGGCACTGCCGCCCCCTCGCGTTCATGCACACCGAAAGCTCCCTGGTAGCGCACACCCTCATAGTTCCCTCAACGTCATGATGCACTGCAACGCGTCCAGCTTCTTACACGTCTCCGGCGCGTACCCGTCCCCGAACTCGTCCTCGTATTCCCACGTACCCTTCCATGGATCGACGTCCTTATGGCACTTCATCCTCACTTCCTCCTCGGTCTCGAAGTCTTCGGAGAATAGTGCGCAGTCCCTGCACACATTAAGGTCCTTAAAGACCTGGGTGTAATCCTCGATTGCTGGAACTAGTACCTTCATCACAGTGCCCTCAGCGTGTCCATCGCTTCCTTGAGCGTCGCGAGCGCGGTCAGTCCGCCGTACTTCAGCATGAGGTTGACCCTCTGCAGCGTCTCGGCGATGTTGTTCCCCTCGACGGGAAGGTTGGCAACGAACACACTCTTGTTGTCGTACTGGTCGGGACCTGGTCCATGTACCCGTACCGTCACGCAGTCTCTGTCCCTAAACCACATAATCTCAATCTCGCTGTCACGCTCCCGTCGCCTGTAGGTCGGAGTGCGGCACGTCGGATCACCGAAGCCTATCGACCATCCGAGCAGCTCGGACCGTCTCTTACGTCTTACTCCCACGTCGCCTCCCCTACGATCTTGTCCTCCTCGTCCTTCATGACGCCGCGGAGCAGTGTCTTCTCCAGTATCCTGCGCTCCGCCTCCGACAGTGATGGCTTCTTGTACTCCCTCGGTACATCGTGACATATCGGCGTGTTGAGGTGGAACATTATTCCAGTGGTCTTCCTATCGATGGTCATGGTGTCTCCCCCCTCTCAAGCGCGTCGCGGATCGCGACAATGCCGGCGAGGTACGGCTTTACGTATCGGGCGAGCGCCTCGTCGACCGTCCTGGCCTCCTCCACCCTCGATTCCACGTTGTCTATCGCGAGTTCCGCGGAGCCGGGTAACAGTGTCGCTGGTCTCGTCAAGATAGGACCGTTCGGGAGCTCCGCGGTCGCCTCGCTCGAGACCTCGTCGTACAGAGCCACCATCACTCTGATCTTGTGCGGCTGGCGGCGCCGCGATCTCCACGCCATGATCTTCAGCATCTTACCGTCCTCGATGCACCGCTTCGCGGCGAACGTCACGCCGAGATTCGCCACCAGCTCGCTCTCGATAGGCTCCTTCGATTCCCATCCGTTCACCGTTCTCATGGTTCCCTGTCTTTCTTCATCCATTTGTCAAATCCCCCGCCTGCCGACAAACATGTCCATTGCGTTGTCGTACTCGAGAGTGACGCCCTCGGCCGTGAGCTTGTCGAGCAGTTCCGACCATTCGGTCTCGCCGAAGTCATCGAGGCGCTTGAAGCTCTTGTGAGCGCGCCCGCACTTCCACGGCCCCCCTGTGCGTCTGCACGTAGCCCGTGATCTCGTTGCAGTAGATGCCCGCCGATGTCGCGCTGTCTGCCATTGTAGTATCTCCGTCGTTGTTCCCGTTCATATAATACTATACGCCGCGGGGGATAAAAGTAAAGGGAGAATACCGGAAAAAGCGAGAAAAAATCAAAGGACCCTGAGCATCTCGAGCGAGTATGCCCTGTCCATGTCCCCCACCATTCGGTCCGTGATACCATAGACCGTACATGGCTCCCGGAAGGCCGAGTGGTCTCCCTTGTCGATTCTACTTAGGTAGTTATGCTTAGTCAGAGCGAGGACCTCGTCGTCGTGTAGGTGGATCTTCGGAGCGGCCCTCGTCCCGTGGCATGTCATGACGAACTCTGGCTCCGAAGTGCCGAAAGTGTCCACGAGCCTGACCGTCACCGCCTCGCCGGTGTCCCTCGCGTGCCCCGCGAGCCTCACGAGGTCGCCAGACCTCACCGGGCCGAGCATCCTCGCGAACGGGCACGGGTACCCAGCGTCAGGGGTGCTTTGGGGGGTCGTCTGGACGCCAAGCGCCTTTGTCAGCGCAGAGTGCCTCTGCCTTCGCCTTGTCTTCCACGCCATCCACGAACCTCACGTTTATCCACTCCTTCTCGTCCCCAAACATGAACGGCCCATACAACTGTAGGACCGTCACGCACTCGAGCCATCTTGTCTCTATCTTCGCGGGGATGAAGTAGTCTGGCCTGTTGTACTGTATCCTGACAGGGAGCCACGCGAACCATGAGTGCACGCGCTTATCCCCGACCTTAGGTTTGACCGTCAAGAATCTCATCAGAGGTCCCTCAGCGTGTCGAGCACAGCGTCGGCGAACCTCACGTTCTTCCAGTCCTCGTACTTATTCGCACCCTTCTCCACGATTATATACTCCTGCTCGACTGTAACGCGCTCCAGCCACCTGGTCTCGTGCGTCTCCCTCGTGTTCACGACGGCCGGGAACCATGCGAACCACGAGCGCGTGCGCCTGTCCCCCAGCACGTTGAATGTCTTGACATGCCTCATGTATCACTCCCGTCGTTGAGCGCTGACTTCCCGAGAGCGAGGTCCACGGCGAGTTCTGTCTCTTTAGCCTCGCGCTCCAGCGTGATCTCCCTTAGTCCAGGCATCGACAGCAGGAAGTATATCAGTGGATTCCTGTAGAACTGCGTCCGATGCGTCAGCTCGTGCGCTGCCGTGCTCGCGAGCTCCTCAAGCATCGATGCGTCACCCCCGAGGGCTATCTCGTCGGGTCTCCACCACCTGAACTTTCCGAGCGTGCCGGAATCAATGATCCGGGGCTCCCACACCACGCTCACGCATCCAGGGAGCTGCACTCCGGCTCTCATGAGGTGTCCGGAAAGCTCTTCCATCTCCAGCTCCGTGAGTCTATTCTGCATTGTCTCTCCTCATCTCCATGACAGAGAGGATGCTCACTTCGGGTATGGTCTTTTTCGTGTACGACATCGACCACGTGCCATCCTTGCGCTTCTCGAGGTACACGAACTCCCTGTCTATTGTGAGGTCGACCTGCTGTACCTTCGACAGCTCGAGCTCCCTGAGGGCCTCCCCATGAAGGTCCCTGAGGACTATCGAGCGTCTCGCTGTCGATTTCTTGGCCACGTCAGTGTTTCCTCTCCGAGTCAGTTCTCGTGTTCGTGACGATGTTCACGGGGCTGAACCCGTCGTATCCCCACCCGACCCTCGTGACGACGAGCGACGAGCCGTCCTTGTCCCTGCTCTCGACCATCTGGCACGTGCACCCTGCCAGCAACGCCGCCAGCGCCAAGCCTGCAATCACGATCCTCATCTCGTTTCCTCCTTTGTTACCGCCTCGATGCCGTGCTTGACACCCTCGCGGCCGTTGTTTATCTCTGTCGGGACGTTGGCCACGTTGTAGCCCCAGCCCCACCTCGTTACCACCGTATGTCCGAGCGTGTTGTCGTTCTCGATCCTAAAGTACGACATCCCGTCGCTCCTCTGGCTGTCCGTCGCCGCGATCGCGTTCCACGCGAAGTTGGTCCCGTCGTACCTTGCGTGTCCCATCTGCACGGCCTCATCCTGCTGGAAGTGTACGCCGCACACCCCGCCGGCAACGAACGCCCCGGTGACCAGCGCCACCGCCCCCACCCACGCCAGTACACCAACCACTATTTCCTTCACCCCGTCAGTCATCTCGCGCCCTCCTTGTCGCTCCTCATCGCGTCGTGTATGTCCTTCGGCGCATCGCCGGGGACCGACCGTATCTCGCACCTCACGAACCCGAGGCTCGGATCCGGCATGTCTGCCACGCTGACCGGACCGTGTGGAGCCCTGAGGGGCCTCTCCGACAGCCCGAACCTGTAACCCATCGCGAACCCCGCAGCCAGCATCGCTATCGCGACGGCCACCGTCACGGCCCTGAAGTCATCATTCATGGTGCCCTCTCGATCTGCGATGGGAGCGTCGCTGGGTCGACCATGCACGCCTTCTCGAACACCTCGGTCCTGAACTGGTCGCACAGGGCGGCCAGCGTCTCGGCGGGCAGGTCAGCCAGCCTCAGCGACGGCAGGTACTTGAACCCGTCCTGCCGCAGTCCCGCTGACATCCTGATCCCCACCTCGTCCGGCACCGTGAACGGCACCAGGTCCATCTGCATCTTCAGATCCATATCCCCTCCTGTTGTTTTACAGCGTCTTCAGCTTCCCGAGCATCTCCGTGAACTCGCGGTCGGCGCACGCCGTCCACCAGTTGTACTGACACTTCGTGCACCAGTGCAAGAGGCACTCGGCCTTTGTCCTGATCTGGAACCCGCCGATCCTCGTCTTCACGGTGGCGACGTCGCTGTCGCACAGCATGAACCTCGGCGTCTCCCTCGACTCGTATATGTCCCGGTTAGCCTCGTGAAAGTGCACGTTGACCTCGACGGCCTCGCACTTGGGGCACGGGAGCTTGCAGAGCTTCATCTTTTTTCTCGTTACCATCGTTCCTCCGCTCAGAATAATATGCGCACTTGCGCGTCGATCTTAGAGCGACCTCAGCCTCACGAGCGCGCTCAGCTCGTCGAACGCCTCCGGGTGCATCCCGTTTATCATGTCCTTGGCCCGTATCGACGACTCGAGCGGTCCCGCCTTCACGAACACGTACCCGGAGCCGTCCTTGTCCGGGACGAGCTCGACGAAGCCCTCGATGGTCCAGTCGTCCTTCTCGCCGTACCTCCTCGAGACCGTGACGAGTGTCCTGCCGTTGCTGAACGGTCTCACCGCCGCGTCGAAGCCCTCGATGGTCCAGTCGTCCTTCTCGCCGTACCTCCTCGAGACCGTGACGAGTGTCCTGCCGTTGCTGAACGGTCTCACCGCCGCGTCGGCCCTCCAAGGCTCGCCCCTCCTCATCCCGAGGTCCAGGGTGAAGTCCTCACTCTCGCTCGGCCCGAGCGCCTCCCAGTGTCCGGTCATCATCACAGCTCCTTCAGCAGCGCCCTCAGCCTGTCCCTCGTGAACTTCTCTATCGTCCTGCCGAGCCTCTCGGCCTCGCAGACGAACTGCCAGTCGCCGCAGCGCGGGCAGTTCAGTATGTGTACCATTGGCGAGTTGAACATCCTGGTCTCGTACTCGCCCTCGCGCTCGGCGTGCGTCCTCATGCGCAGGCCGTCGCCGCAGGCAGGACAGCTGTACGGTCCGCCGCTCACAGCGACCTCATCCTCCCGAGCACGGCGTGCTCGGTCCTCCTCGGACAGTTCTTCGGGACGCGTCCCGTTGGCCACCCGCTGCCGAAGAGCCATGCAGGCGGCTCCACCCACCTGATGATCCTGTCTGCGCACATCGTGCCGCCGCCGTGCGTCTCGTGAGCGTCCTCGACCCTCTGGCAACCCTCGCACGCCCTGGCATCTATCCTGATCCTCATCCTCGCCATGTCACAGCTCCCTCAGTCTTATGATCGTCGTCGTAGATCCCTCAGCGTCCCAGCCGCCGGCCTCGAGCGGGTCGACGCACGGCGCGCCTTGCGCCAGCCCTGGGTACTCGGCCTCGCCCCACCCGTCCAGGCCGCGGTATCTCCTGAATCCGAGCCTCCCGCCGATCATGCCGCAGACGTCCTCGTACGCTTCCAGCGTGATCGTGTGCCTGTCGCCGGCGGTGCCGAGCACGAGGAGCACTATGACATTTCGGGTGCTCAGCTGTACCCTGCGCTGGAACACGTTGTTGAACCACCTCTCCCATCCGGCGTCCATCACAGCTCCCTCAGCTTCAGGGCGGTCCAGCCGTCCATCGCGGCCTCCATCGCCGCGTCCCTCCCGCGTTCTGCCATGTCCTGGTTGTCCACAGTCACGTCGTACGCGAACCCACAGTATGACGAGCACTTGACCGTGAATCCTGAGTCGCCGTCGATGGTCCTGTAACCCGTCGCTATGTAGATGCTGCAGTCGCACCTCGGACACTTGGTGTTCGGGAGCACGTCATGGCGCGTGTAGTATTCCGTCATCGTTCTCTTATTCATCTCACAGCTCCTCCAGCCTCCTCGCCGTACTGTACGCCTTCCGGCCGCAGCCCGACGGCACGTACCACGTCTCGAACCTCGCTATCGCTGCCTCGCGCTCGGGGTGGTCCCTGAACACCCTGCTGTTCCTCCTCGCCGGCAGGCCGATCGATTTCTCGGTGTGCACGACGCCCGCACGCCCCGCGAGTCCGCAGCACAGCAGCAGGCACGTCCTCGGGAGCCCGCCCGACCTGAACCCTGGCGGGAGCGGCACCTCCCTCGGGACGAACCTCAGTCCCCGGCAGGTCTCGCACGCGCTGTAGGACCTCGTCACACGCACCCCCCGCAGCACCCGTGTGGGATGCTCCTGTTGACCTCATCCACCACGAGCTGCCTCCACTCGCGCGGGAACGCTTCCGGGAATCTGTCTTCCATAATATCCCAATCTCCCTTTGTCACGGTCTCGCTCCATTTGTCGTCGAACGTCACGCTCCCGCCGGAGTGCAGGACGTGCTTGCCGAAGTCCCAGTCGGTCCCGTCCACCGTGACGACCAGGTGACCAGAGCATAGGTTCGGCCACTCCCCATCGTACCTCAGCGTGATCTCTGGCTCGGTGCTGTACTTGCTCTTTGTCTGCTTCCTGCCCATGACTCTGTCCTTACCTAATAAGTTGTTTTACTTTGTTTATCAGCTCGTCGGTGGCCGTATCATCTGTCGATCGCGTTGCGTCCTGTTCCTGTACAGCCCGTTCGTACTGTGCATACGCCTCTCCTAATAGGTCCTGGAGTTCCGGACGAAAATTCCAGTCGTGGACAGCAATTTCTCTCGACGACCTCACTGGTCCCATGCCCCCACAACCGCTGCAGAACACGCGCAGTCCCGGTATTCCCTCGCCACCGACGCACGTGACGTCGTTTGACCCGCAGAACGGGCACCCTCTTATGTGACTCACAGCACCCTCCTTATCTCGTCGAATCCCTCGTCCAGCGTCGGCTCCTCATACGTCCTCAGGAACTGGTACAGCCCCACCATCGGTATCGGGTCCTTGTCGGTCCTCAGCGCGTTCCTGCGCTTCGACGCGTCCAGGTCGGGCTCGAACAGCAGGCAGACCTTCCTCGCGCCGAACTCGTCGGCGATCGCGATCACCTCGGCCCTGCGCACCCGGGACGGGTGCGTGTTGTCCACGCACACGCTCACGCCCCTGCCGAGGAACTCCCGTATCAGCTTCGCCTGCCTGCCCCTGTCGCCGCCCGGTATCAGGTCCCTCGACACGTGCACGTGCGTCGACGACAGGTGGTCCGCGTAGTGCGTCGTCTTCCCCGACGCCTGCATCCCCACCATCACGATGACCTCAGCCCTCTCCACAGTCCCCATAATCACAGCTCCTTCAGCTTCTCGATCGTCTCGATCATCTCGTCAACGAAACCTTTGTTCTTCCAGACGCCGCCCTCATAGGTCCCACCAGACAAAATCCACTTGACAGTCGACACGAATCCTGTATCAAGCCTGTCGTACTCCTGCCTGACGGTGACCCTCTCGAGCCATCTCTCCTCGCTCTGCAGGTCCGACCGCGAATCGGCCATCCTGATATGCACCGGGAACCACGCGAACCACGATACCGTCCTCTCATCGCCGTGCGACGGCAGCCGTTTCTTGAAATGTTGTATCTTCACGTCGGTCTCCCTCATGTTAACTTAATATACGCCGCCAAGCTGGCGAAGTAAAGCCGCCCCGGCAGTTTCGTCACAGCTCCGTCGGCCCGTAGGCCTGATACTTCCCCGTCTCGTCCATGTGCACGTCCACCATGAGTCACAGCTCCCTCAGCGCCCCGGCGACGCGCTGCGCCTCCAGCCTGCGGCAGTTCACCGGGATCTTCTCATCAGCGTACTGGTGCTCGAACAGCCATCCGTTGACGGCGAACTTGGGCTCCATCAAGTCGCAGGCGAGTATCGATCTCCCACTGCGTCCCCACAGCCTTCTCCTGTGACACCTGCACCCCTCGCACGCCCACGCGCTCGTCTTCACGTCACAGCTCCCTCAGCGTCATTAGCGCCCTGTACGTCCCTATCCTCCGGCACTTGTACTCCAGCGCCGGCACGAACCCTCTCTTGTGCACGTGCAGGTCGAGCTTAACCTCGTCCGTGTGCCAGTCCTCGTTGGCGTTACACACGATCGTCCATTCCGCCCCTCGGTCCAGGACGGGGCCGGAGTCGTACCTGATGAGGTCCTCACAACCCTCGCATATCTCCGGGACCATCCTCACGTCCACCACGTTGTTGCCCACCACCATCAGAGCTCCCTCAGCCTGTTCGCGTTCTCGTGGTCCTGCGCCCTGTCGCAGTGTTCTGGGATGTCCAGCGTGGCGTACACCTCGGGCTGGACCCCGCCGAAAGCATCTGCTCTGATCTCGCCACGCTGGGACAGGGACATGACGGCGCACCTCACGTTGTTTTCCCTGTCGTACTTCCCGCGACCGTACTCAATTAACGAGTTGCATCCCTCGCATATCCCTGGCGCGATCTTCATAGCTCCCTCAGCTCCCTCAGCGTCCTGTGTGCCTCGATCCTCCGACAGTCTGCCGGAACGATCCTGTCCTCGAAGTCAGTCACTGCGGCCTCCCACGCGTGCTCTCCGCATGCGTCCCTGACGAACGCCATGGACTCGGTGGTGACCCGACCGCGCGCGGCGTCGTGGTCCTCGGAGCTGTCGCACATCACGAACGGGAGCGTGTGCGCGCCCCCGTCGCACGCGAGATCGTCCATGACCACGGTGTCGACGAACAGGCACTCGCAACCCTCGCATACAACGAGCGTTCTCTTCAGTGGGTTCATTCAGAGCTGCCTCAGCCTCATGACGCACTCGTGCTGCTCCAGCCTGACGCAGTTCTCTGGCGCGTCCTGAGACTCGAGCTGTTCCTTCATCATCCACCAGTTCTCCCACCCCGATATAGCGGTACACCTGCACCTGTAACCGTTGCCGCTCTTGCCGTTCCAGTCAAGGTAGGGACAACCATCACACACCCGCGCTGTTATCGGAGTTTCCGTTCCTGTGTCTCTCGAGAGACGCGCGTCTTTCACAGCTCCCTCAGTTTCGCGGCCGCCCAGTGGTCCTCGATGCGCTCGCAGTATTCCGGCACGTCCCTCGACGCGTATTCCTGGGGCTTCAGCCACCCCTTCCTGTCCCACTCGTGCGGCATCACGGCGCACCTCATCGCAAAGCAGTACACGCCTGGGCGTATCGGGCGCGTCCCGGATTCGAACGAGTAGCACCCCACGCATATCCCTGGCATCAGTCTCACAGCTCCCCCACCCACCTCTCGAGGTTCTTCTTCACCAAGGACTCCACGCACTGACGAAACCCGACCTTCAGCGTGCCCCGTTTGTGAAAATCATCTTGCTTTCCGTATACTTTGAAATGACTATCAATTCCACAACTATGGCATGTTATCCTATACTGTCTCTCCGTCTTATTGAAGCAGCCATAATGAACGGGAACGGCAAAGATCGTCCCGCCACACAGTACGCACTCCGTCTCAGCCATTACAGGCTCCAGATGCAGTTTCATAGGGTCCTCAGCGATTCAAACACCCTGTATACTTCTATCATCACACAGCATGAAGGCGTCACGTTATATCCCTCCAGATTTTTAATGTCTGAAGATTTCACTTCTAAGCTAAATAGCTTCCGCTTGCTGAGACAGTGCCAACCATGATCGATAGTGAACATTTTACCGCACTCGAGCCTCTCAGGGACGCTGCGAATATCGTCGGTCGGGCTCGATGTGCATCTCTGCCACACCAGATGCTTGCAATCCTTGCATATTCTATAATTCAGTTTCATTTACAGTTCCTTCATCCTCCTCTCGAGCTCCTCCCTGAATCTCTCCTCCGATGCCCTCACGCAGCGCCACAGCAGGCGCATGGCGAGCAGGCCCACGAGCACCGCGACCGTCAAGCTTAGCATCAGCCGGATCACAGTTCCCCCAGAGCGCTCAGCGTGCGCATCCGTGTCATAGCGTCGCCGTCGAGTATGTCCGACAGCCATGCTGGGGTCCCATCGAGCGGCCCGCCCCTGTTCTTGACGACCACCATCTCGCCGTCAGTCCTCACGTACGCCGCGAAGCTCGCGTGGTACGCTATGGAGACGGAGCCGGGACCGAACCTATCGAGCATCGCCATCGCCATCGGGACGACTGCGGCGTCGAAGAGGTACACGAGCGCGACCGCCGGCTCGACGCGCGCCCCGTGGCTCCCGTGGATGCAGGCCTGCTTCACGGGGACGCACACCGCCGTGTCCCTCCCCACCCTGAACTTCAGCATCTCGATGTCCTTCTTCACAGCTCCCTCAGCCTGTCCATGGTCTCCCAGTCGCCCTTCTCGAAGAACCTGCCCTCGAAGCCGCACCGACCCAAGATTCTGCAGGCGAGGCGACTGCCCTTCCGCTCGTCCGCGCACTCCGGCACGAACACGACGCCGCTGACGGGGCTGACGCTCGTCGTGACGCGCGTGCAGCTCACGCGCGTGCAGCTCACGCGCGTGCAGCTCACCGTGGCGCTGTAGGGGTCCGGGTGCTTCGGGTCGTGGTACGTCACCCTCCGGCGCTTGCACGCCATGCACGACCTGTCCCACAGCAGTCCTGTGTCCCCGTACAGGTCCCTGCCCTCGGCGGAACCCGCCGCTATCTCCTCGCTCCTGATGTTCACGTACGCCACGCGTATCCTCCTTCTCGGTGTGTATCTGCCCCACGACGGCATGTCAGAGCTCCCTCAGCCTGTTCACCGTATCGAGCCTGTCGAGCTGGGGACACGTCATCCTCGGCTCCTGACGCTCGAACCTGGCCTCTATCATCGCGCAGGTCCACGCCTCCTGCAGGTCGCAGAAGAACATGTCCTCTCCAGCGGTCGCGCGCGACCGCACGGTCACGGCGCCGAGGTGCTGGCATGCGCCGCACACGCACATCGACCTCCGAAGTCCGTCTGTCCGCCTCGCCATCAGAGCCCCACCAGCTTCCAGCGGGCCCACTTCGGGCCCCACGCCTCGAACTCGCGCGCGCCCCACGCGAGCCTCGCGTGGTAGGAGACGCCGTCGCGCACGCACCACGTGCCCCTGGAGTCTATCGTGGCGGGGGGACTGACGGCGCCGACAGCGGAGGCCACGTGCTCGAGGCAGTACACCCGCGCGGAACCGCTGTAGCCCGTCACCCGCATCTTCATGGCGTCCGCTGGCATGCCAGAATCCGGCTCGTAGGCCTCGAGGTACACAACCGTGCCCCTCTTCATGTGTTTCATGCCCATCAGAGGGTCCTCAGCGCCTCGTGGACCGCGAACACCTTCCTGGTCGCTTCCACGGTGAGGCACAGCGTCTGGCCGGTCCCCTCGACCCTGAACTCCACGGGGTACTTCGGCTTCTTCGTGTTGAGTCCGACGAGCGTCAGGGGGCCGTAGTCCCTCCGGAGCGCGCCGGCCTCGGGCTCGACGGTCTTGCCGAGCCACGCCTTCCTGAGGCCCGTGTAGTCCCTCGGGCCGCCGGGGCGGTATCCCGAGTTGGTCTCGGCGCGCGCCCTGTAGGCCGTCGCGCTCTGCGTCATCGCGGTGCCCTCGGCGTCGGTCTCGGCGAGCTGGAGCACGTACGTCACGTTCGTGCTGCCGAACGTGGTCCTGCCGACCGACGCGACCATGCCCCTGAGCAGGGATGCGTCCGACTTCGACACCGTCGCGATCGCCCTCTCGAGGGCCTGCCTTATCCTTATCGCCTTGTTCCTGTCCATCGTCGCATCTCCCTGCTGGTTGTTTGCTTCCCGGTACACCATTACAATACGCCCTGCCGGATAAAAGTAAAGCCGTCCGAGGATTATTTCCGGCATTTTTCTCGCGCCCTTCGGCCCATAAATAATCCCGACGCACGATCGGAACAATTCAATAGGCAGTAACACCATGGGACGACGCTGTCAGGGGGCGGGGGCGTGAGCGCGCAGCCGTGCGCTGCGAACTCGTGTCCGGGGACCGAGGGGTGCACGCTCCAGCACGCGTGCACGAAGAGGTCGGTCATCCCGGCGTACTCGTCGTGCTCGGTGTGCGAGTCGCACCTCGGCGACAGGACGACGGCGGGATGGTGCACGTACGTCGGCGGGTACACCGAGGCGTGCTCGGGCGCGTCCGCGTGGTGCGAGTACAACGGCGGCTGGTACGCCGTGACCGTGTGCTGCTGCGCCTGAGGCGCGCGCCGGGCCCGTAAATACCGGCGACGAAGAACAAAAGCAGACTGGGAGCTCGGCACAAAATGAAGGACTTCAGGTCATCGGGACTCGACGTGCGCGACAGGACCACCGGACAGCCGGTCGTGACGCTGTCCTCTGGCGGGGGCATCGACATCCCCGCCGGGAAGGCGTACACGGTAGGCGGGTCCCCCATGCCCGTCGCCATGTCGCAGATCAGCGACCTCTCCGGCAACCCGGCACGGCGGCCTGCCCGTGTCCTTCACGAACGCCTCGCTCACGGCCGGCATATTGACCGTGACGCACAACCTCGGCATCCAGTACATGCACGTGAGCGTGATCGATAACGCAGGAGCGAAGGTCATACCGGACCAGGTATACTACGACTCGACGAGCGCTTTGCGCATAGACCTGAGCGGGCAGGGCACGCTCACGGGATCATGGATCGCGCTGCTGGGATGCTCGTACCCCGGCGCGAACCTCCTCCGCAACGGCGACTTCGAGGTCGCGCAGAGAGGGACGACGTTCGCGGCGGCCGCAGGATACACGATCGACGGGTTTGCTTATTATCAGTCGGCGGACAGTGTCGTGACGGTGACGCAGGACACGGACGTTCCGACGTTCGCGCAGTCCGGACACCAGTCCAGACACTCTCTGAAACTTCAAGTAACTACCGCCGACACCTCGATAGCGGCAGGACAGTACTCAATCATAGTCCAGCAGATGGAGGGGTACGATTTCTACCCCGCGGTAGGCAAACCTGTGACCGTTTCTTTCTGGGTCAAGGCCAAGAAGACCGGAGTGTACTGCGTGGCTTTTAACAACACAGGTTCTGATCGCACGCATGTGAAGGAGTATACAGTCGCTGTGGCGGATACATGGGAGAAGAAGACTGTCACCCTCACTATGGATTATTCCGGGGGCACCTGGAACTATACAAACGGAGCAGGGCTGTCTGTGTTATTCACAGCAGCCGCAGGATCTACCTACCAGACCACAAAAAACACGTGGCAGACAGGAAACAAGCTGGCCACCTCCTCACAGGTCAACGCCCTCGACAGCACCAACAACTACATCAACCTCGCCCAAGTGAAGCTGGAGGTCGGAGCCACCGCCCCCCCTTCGTTCCCCGCCCTTACTCGGAGGAGCTGGCGAGGTGCCAGAGATACCTGTTTATATATCCTACGCCGAACGCGACAGTCCTATATAACCCAGACATACGCGGATACACGGTTAACGGAGAAAAAGTGTCCCACTCTGTAAGTTTTCCAGTCACTATGCGGGCGAAACCTTCCAGCGCGGTCATAAGCGGAACATGGTACATCGGCGCGAATTGGACTCTGTCTGTCGGGAGTATAAGCAACGAATCCATGGTATTGCATTTAACGAACGGGTCAGGATCGACAGGAATATGCACATGTTACCCAAATTCAACCGACGCGAAAATCACAGTAACCTCTGAATTATAGGAGTCACAATGACTACATACAAACTTGCCGCCAACGGATTGATACATATTTTGGTTGACGAGAAAGACGTCGGCTTAGTATCTGATGAAAACGAGGACTTGAAAAAGTTTTTAGCGGACGGCGGCACCATCGACCCAGCCGACCCGCCGTCTCCTCCCGCTCCGGTCTACAAGGAGAAGAACTCCATCATCGCGCAGCTCATAGCCGCTGGCAAGATGACCGCGATTCGCGCAATCCTGAACATGCCCGAGAACGAGGACAACAGGGACCTGTGGAACGGCGCGTACAAGATCGCCTACGACGATGCCAACGTACGTGGCATGATCGCCGCCGTTGGCATAGACGCCGAGACAGTGATGAGCAGCGCTACGAACTGGGGCGGGTGATGAGCGCCCCGCGGTGTCGTACGAGGTGGTGACGGAGGTGTACGCGTCGCAGTTCGAGTGCGACAACTACTTCCCATTCTCTCGCACGTACTGCGAGTGCTCGCCCGCCCCGGTAGCTGGCCAGTACTGCTTCGACGACGGCCGGACGGTGAAGAGCGTGTACGTGTACTACGTGTGCGACGGCGGCCGGACCTGCGTCCCCGGCGATCCAGGCGCGTGCTCGTGCGCGTGAACGACACAACACAAACTGGGGGGTACAATTGAGCGCTCAGCTGGAATTCGCGAGGATCCAGAGGGACCTGCACAGCGCATCGCCATGCACGTCGGCCAACCTGTACCGCACGTACTACGACTGCGTCCCGCTCGCGTTCATCCCGCCCCCCCCTGGCGTGCGAGATCATGGGGGAGAACGAGTACTGGCGCCAGTCCGTCATCGACTACTGCTCGAACCCCGGCTGCGGCGCTGAGTGCCTGAAGTGAGGGACGGCTGTCAGGGGCAGTTGAGCTCTCCGTCGGCTATCCGGTCGGACTCCACGCAGCCGTACGAGCCGATCCTGTGGTAGTTGGCGACGTACGTGTAGATCCTCTCGTAGCAGTCGTACGGGTTCTCGGGCCGTCGGGAGCTGCCAGAACGTCCCTCGCGTCGGCACGCCGGGGCAGGAGTAGCAGGGCCAGTCGTCCAGCGTGTCCTTGATGGTGGCGCAGTCCCCCTGGTAGTGGTTGATGACCCTGTGCACACGGATCTCGGTGACCGTCGGCGCGCTCATGCTCTCCTCCTGGGGAATTCCTGCCTCTGCTGGCCTCTCGCGGCTTTATTTATGGCGCCGAGGGCCTCGCCCCAGAACGCCCACTCGTCCAGCCTCAGGCGCAGCGACGGCAGCCCGCCGAGCTCCGCCGCGGCGAGCATCCGGTCGAGGTCCGCCCTCAGTCTGGCGCTGTAAGGCCACAGGCATCCGGCGCCCATGCCCCAGTACGCGTTGGCCTCCAGGAACCACAGCGCTCCCGAGTCCTCCAGGAGCATGTCGATCGCGCACGAGTCCAGCCCCAGCAGCGCCGCGGCGTGCAGCATCCTCGGCGTCCCGGACGCCTGCAGCGCCTCGCACCTCGCGCAGTCGGCGAGCAGGCCCGACAGCGACGCCGCGGGCCACTGCGAGAACGCCCCCGACGAGGCGTGAGAGTACATCGGCACCGTGCACAGGACCCTGCCCGCCGACACGAAGGAGCGGCAGTGCAGGAGCCTGTCCCCGGTCGGCTGCACCTTCCTGACGAGCACCGCCCCAGCCCACGGCCTGCGCGCCCTCGCCCCTGAGAGCTGCTGCGACAGCGTCAGGAGCCGGGGCGAGGGGTCGACGCCGGCAGAGAGGAGGTGCGTGGCCCTCGAGCACGCCTCGTCGTCCAGCCTCGCGAGGCACGCCCCGTGGCGCCCCAGGAACTCCGCCTCCGCCTCCCCCCACGCCGACGGGTCGAGCGGCCTCCACTCCGGCACCGGCAGCCCGGCGTCTCCCCACAGCGACAGGCACCGGCCCTTCAGGCTCGAGTCGAGCAGCCTCGACGGCGGGTCCAGGACCCTGCACCCGAGCGACAGGAGCCTGCGCTCCTCGGCGACGGCCGAGTCGAGGTCCGACCGGCCCATCCTCTCGGCCCTGCACCTGAAGAGCGCCATGTCTCCCGACAGCTCGCCGGGGGGGTCCCACAGCACCGGCTGCTCGCGCTCGCACCTCCTCCACAGCGACTCGCCGACGGGGTAGTCCCTGACGTGCACCCTCCAAGACGGCTCCGGGGGATCGTACTCGGCCCTGCGCAGCCTCAGGCCGGCGAGGTCGACCGACTCGTCCTGCATCCCGCGCCCCGACAGGAGGAGGTGCGAGGCCCTGAACGACCCCGACAGCGGATCCAGCCCCCCGAGCGCAGCGGCGAACGCCACGGTCGTCACCGCGACGGGTGTCGGCAGCGCGCGCGCGTCGCCGCTGCAGGGCGGCGGGCGGGTCCAGTCCGAGGAGCAGAGCAGCGCTCCGAGCCCCTGGGGGGCGCAGCCGTCGTGCTCGAGGACCCACCCGTCGCCGAGGTCCTCTGGTATCCAGCCCGGGTTCACCGGGATCGAGAGGTGCCAGGGCCCGTCGTCCCGAGGGACGAGGAGCGACCCTGACACGAAGAGGTTCTCGGAATGTGTGCCGTCCGACGGGCTCGCGAGCCTCAGCACTGGAGGCCTCCCTGGCTTGGTTTCACTGACGCTGAGCGTCCATAAATACCGACGAACGTATTTATCGGGGACGGGAGTGGCGGCACAGGTGTCTTACATGAGGGTGAGCTGCAACTGTTCGGCGTCGCCGTGCGCCACGGCGTGCGCGAAGATGAGCGCGTACTGCTGGTCGTCGGCGTGGCCCGTCGAGGGCTGCGTCTTCAGCGAGTTCGAGGGCGCGTGGCAGGCGCACAGGACCCTGACGTACGCGTCCGTCCAGGCCTGCAACGCCGACCTGGCCTCCGTCGACGACTCCTGGTGCTACACGTGAGCGCCCAGGCCATAGACCCAGGGAAGTACTACTACTTCTCGATATACACCGGGTACAGCGAGTCGAGCTGCGAGATCTTCTACTCGAACCAGTGCTGGCTCGGGGTGTGGATAACGAACAACCAGTGGACGCGGTGGGACAAGTGCGTGCACAACTGGTACGACAACCCGTGGAGCAAGGCGGTCCTGATAACCGGCCCCTGCTCGAACAGCGACTGCACTGCGGTGATCTGCACGTGACGGCCTAAAAGGAGAGGGCCCCGGTATTGTCCCGGAGCCCTCTGACGAACGGTCACTGATCCCGTCCTACTTTTTCTTGCAGGCCTCCACACTGAGGGCACGATAAATTGTCGCGCGTTTTTTTATCTCCCCGATGGCCTTCCGCGCCCGAGCGGCCGCCGACTTGTTGCCCTTCGCCGCGAAGTCAGAGTGCCCCGCGTCGAACTCCGCCACCTGCGCCGCGATCTCCCCGTAGATGTCCTCCAGCGATTTCTGTGCTTCCTTAGGCATTACCAAACCCTCCTGTTGATCCCGCTGTAGCCCGCGGTCGGCTCTCTTCTGCGTATATCATGGGCTCTTGGCGCGTTTCCTTAGGCAGACGGGACTAAAAATCTGCCGAGATCGAGCGCATATTAGATCCGAACGCGATAGCAACACGATCACCATGGGAGGGGGACTGGCATGGGCGACCTGGATTTCGAGGGGGTGGAGGGCTACCTGTCGGGCGATGACAGGAGGCTGCTCAGGGCGATGGCCGCGGCAAGGGGCCCAGGGAGGGTAGTCGAGTGCGGGTCCTGGAAGGGCCTCAGCGCCCTCTGCCTGCTCTCCGGCATGGCCCCGGAGGACAGGCTCGTCTGCTGCGACCTGTTCGACCATCTCGGGGAGCACGAGGTCAACCTCGCCAGGCACGGGTTCGCCGACAGGTGCGACCGCTACGCCTGCGACTTCGACGCCCTCCCCGACAGGATGAGGGGCTTCCGTGACCCCGTGTCCCTCCTGTTCCTCGACGGGTCGCACCGCTTCGGCGAGGACGAGCACCTCCTCGGGTACTTCGAGAGGCACCTGTGCAGCGGGGCCACAGTGGTCCTCCACGACGCCCGCGACGACAGGTTCCCGGCGGTCGGGGGGCTCCTGCCGTGCCTCGGGGCCCGGTACGTCCCGATCGGGGGGTCCGACTGCTCCGCCGCCTACAGGTGGGCCAGGTTCCCGCGTAAGTAAGATAGTGCAGCAAACCAGGGGTCAACGTGCCAGGAAAGCCCTCACACTCGCTCTTCGGACAGCCGAGGCTCGCCCTCACCGGCGGCGTCGGCGACTGCCTCAACACGCTCACGCTCTGGAGGCGCTGCCCGGCGCTGCACGCCAGGACCGGCCTCAGGACGCTCGTGGGGTACGGCGGGCCGAACGACTGCGGGTGGTCCGACGCTATATGCGATCTGTGCGACAGGTCAGACTGCCTCGAGTACTGTGACGATACGTCACGGTGGGACGCGGCCAGGGACCTCCCCGACGCCTCGTGGTCCGGGCTGGCTGTGATGTCCCTGGGGCTGCGCCTCGGACCGTCGGAGGGGATCGGTATCGACCCTGCAAGGTTCACCGTGGCGGTGCAGCCGAGGGGGAACGCGCCGCAGAAGAGGTGGTCGTCCAACAGGGTCAGGGCGCTCCTGGCGGCGCTCGAGACGGGGACGGACTGCGTGGTGCTCGTGGGGCCCTCGGACCTCGACGAGTTCTCGACGGTGCTCGACGGCGTGGGGGGCTGCAGCGTCCTCTCGGTTGGGCTGGCGAGCGCTATAGACCTCGTCGGGAGGTGCGACCACCTGGTGGCCGTCGACAGCTGGTCCAAGTACGTCAGGAGGTGGCGCTCGCGGTCCATGGACCTCGTGGTGGCCGACGTGCCGCCGGTGACCCCGTGGAGCGAGCTCAGGAGGTGCTTCGGGGACATACCGGAGCAGGGTAACGCCAGGCTGTGGGGCCTGGGGGGCGACGGGAGCCTCGCCGCGCACTGCGACGACGCCGACCCGCTCGCGATAGCTGAAAGCGTGAATAAAAGGAGGCGGGAGTGGCTTCTCACAGGGTGTTCGCGCCCTCGATGATGTTCGGGGCCGGAGTCAGGTCGTTCTGGTCGCAGGGGGTCGAGCTCACGCCCGACGGCCTGCTGCCCGTCAACGCCGTGCTGGCGAGGGACGGGACGTACGCGCTCGAGGTCAGGGCCCCTAAGAACGACCTCGGGTGGTGGGGGGTCGGGCTGCCCATAGACAGGTCGTGGGATCCGGTCGACCTCGGGGCGTCGTGCAGGTGCACGTTCGAGGCCTTCGCCGACGCCGCGCAGGGCCTGGCCGTCAAGGTCAAGAGCAAGTCGGGGCTCTACTCGCCCGACTCGCGGGTCCAGCTGAGGGCGGCCGGCGCCGACTGGGACGCGTACTCTGCAGACCTGGCGCTCCCGGACGGTTGCGGGAGGGACGCGGAGATGCTCATCGTCACGGGGCCGGCGGAGGGGTGGACGGTGCTGCTCAGGCTCGTCCTCCTGGCGACGTGAACCCGCTCTCGAGGCACTCGCACTCCCCCCTGTCGCGCCGGCCCCCGATCTCGCGCGAGCCGGTCGCAGACAGACCGGCCCCACCGACTCCCCAAGGCGCGAGACGACCCGAGTGGGTCGTCGCTCCCGCTCGACTCGGCGTATCGGGCGGACTGAGGGCGGCGAGGGACGCCTCGCGGCTCAGATACTCCGGCGCGAGAGGGGCCCTGCAGGCCGATCAGGACCGGCCGCCGCCCCCGTCCAGCCTCGTCACAGTCTCCCCGAGCGTCCTCGACCCGTCCAAAGCGGGCCTGTTCGGCAGGGAATCCGTGTCCATGGATTCGTTGCGCGCCCTGTCGTGTCCGGTACCGTGGACCAGACTGCTCCTGACCGAGTCGGACTCGCCGCAGGATGGATTCGAGACCGTCAGGCCCCCGAGGAGCTCGAGGGACGTGGGCGACCCGAGGGGCACGTGGCTCCTGTCGGACTGTCTGGCGGCGGCGCTGGACCGTTGCTGGTCCGACGACTGCGTGGTGTTCTACCACAACTCCGACTGCGCGGTGAGGACGCTCGACCGGGTCCTGGACGTCCAACCCGGTCGCGTGCTCTGCATGCGCAGGAGGGACTTCGATTCAGGCTCGCAGTGGGGCTCGGTGTCCCGTGGCGGCGCCGACGGGCTCGCGATGAGGGCCTCAACGCTCAGGGATATCCTTGTCAGGGGCTTGCCGTCGCTCGAGTTCTACCTTGGCGAGCCGTATTGGGACGTGGCCGTGACCTCGTGTCTCGAGCTGCTCGGCATGGCAGACTCCGACACGTGGACGCTGGCGCACCCGAGGCACGGACAGGGGTGGGACCCGTCGAAGCTGTCGCCGGCCGGGGAGCACAACAAGGCCATGTACCTCGAGATGCTCGACGCCGGCCTGCTGAGGGACCGGGAGCTGTCGTGCCCGCCCCGCGCGACCGTGGTCGTGGCACACTGGGGTTCGGACCCCGACAGGCTGAGGGCGATCAGGGAGGCGTCCGACTCTTGGGCGCTGCAGGACGTGGACGCCGAGTGGGTGCTCGCGGAGGCGTGCCTGCCGGGGGTCGAGACCAACCTGCCCTGGCTGTCCGGACCTCCGTGGCGGCGCGTGCGGCTCGAGCTGGGCGCGAACTGCGAGGGGGTCTGGCAGAAGGAGGCGCTACTGAACGCCGGGATACGCGCGTCCTCCTCGCCCGTCGTCGTGCTCCTCGACTCTGACGTGTACTCGGGGGACCCGGCCTGGCTGTCGAGGCTGTGCGACGCGTGCAGGCCTGGCGTGGCCGTGCAGGGGTTCTCGACCGTCGAGGACTCGCTGCGCCATGGCGAGGTCATGCACAGGGGTTCGGTGTCGATACTCGGGACCGACTGCGACAGCGGCAACCCTGGCATGGCGTGGGCGTTCGATCGCGGCGATCTCGAGGCGGACGGCATCCTGAACGACCTGTGCTGCTACGGGTCCGGCGACTCGATGCTGGCCTCGGAGTACTGTGGCGACCTCGAGCCCGAGCTGTCTGACTGGACGATGACGCACCCGAGGTTCAGCGAGCTGCGCAGGGACTTGCCGAGGAAGCTGCGCGCATCGTGCCTGCCGGACAGGATAACGCACGCCAACCACGGCGGGGGTAGGGGTCCGCACCACAGCCTCAGGCACCTCGCGACGGCATGGCTGTCCGGCCCCATAGCTGGCCTATTAGAGCGTCTGCCTGGCGGTCTCGTGGCCTGGCGAGACCCCTCTTGCCCCGAGAGGTCCGTGCTGTGCCCGGCCAGGCCCTACCGGTCGAGGGCGGACGTCGTCAAGGCGTGCTCGGCCATGTCAGGGACGGTTACAGCATCGCAGGGAGTCATGCTGTCGATAGTCACGGCATCGTACGACACTGACGCGCCTCGGCTGGAGGCGTACCGGGCGTTCGTCGCCGGCCTCCTGGCCCAGCGCTCCTTCGACAGGTGCGAGCTCGTGTGCGTGGAGGCGCACTTCGGGGTCCCTGCACTGGCGCCGCTCCTGCCGCCCAACGCGAGGCACGAGACGATCCCCGCCGACGACGCGTGCAGGGGGTTCTTCCAGAAGGAGGCCCTGATGAACGTGGGGTGGCGGATGGCGCGGTCGGACGCCGTGCTGTTCCTCGACGGGGACGTGTCGTGCCCCGACACAGGCTGGCTCGAGGCGTGCCGGAGGGCCTTCGACAGGTCCGGCGCGTGCGTGACGCAGCCATTCAGGGTGGTGAGGGACACGCTGAGGCCCGACCTGTACTCGTACGCGTCGAGGCTCGCCGGGTACTCGGGGTTCGAGTGCGACCTCCCGAGGAACCCCGGCATAGCGGCGCTGGTCCCGAGGCCCCTGCTGGAGGCCAACGGGGGTCTGAACGCGCTGCACCCGTACGGCACGGGGGACTCGGCGTTCCTCTGGGAGTACCCGGGGTCGGGCGACCCTGCCGTCAGGGGCGACGACTGGTGCGTGACGGCGTTCCCGAGGGTCAGGGAGGCGCTGCGCGAGCTCCGGGTCCCGTGCGGCCACGGATACCTGCCGTACGACCTGACGCACCACAGTCACGGTGGCGGGACCGGTCACCACGGTCACAGGAACTGGATGTCGCTGTACTTCTCGAGGCCGTTCCGGGAGCTGGCGACGGTCTGTGGGGACGGACTGGCGCGCTGGAACGACCCCTCGTGCCCAGAGAGACTGATGTGCGAGAGGCAGCGGGAGATGACGTCCGAGGCCGCGGCCAGGTCAGTGTGCACCGGCATCCTCGAAGCCCATAAATAATCTCGTTATGGAATCAATCGGAACGTAGCAAGGAGGAGCCGCCATGGCCGAGAAGCGCACGCAGAAGCTGTTCAGCCCCACGATCATGTTCAACCACCACGTGAAGTCGTGCTGGTCGACCAACGTCCGCACGGTCGAGGGGGGCCTGCCGATCCACGAGGCGCTCGCCGCCGCCGGCCAGTACGCCATATTCGTCGAGCCCGGCCAGGAGAAGGAGTGGTACGCCGTCGGCCTCCCGCTGAGGAAGGACTGGCTCCCCTTCGACGCTTCCAGGATGGCCGCGGCGAGGCTGTCGTTCTCCGCGCTGTGCGAGGGTCCTGTCACGGTGAGGGTGGAGCTGAGGGGCGCGGCCGACGAGTCCCACGTGGCCTCGGAGGCCCTGCGGCTGGAGTCCACGGAGGACTTCGCCAGGTGCTCGGTCCCGCTCGCCGGGTGTCCGTTCCTCGCGTCGCTGAAGATGGTGCTGGTGACGGGAGCGTCGTCATCGCAGAGATGGCTGCTCAGGGACGTCGTGGTCGAGGAGGCTTGACGTGCTGCCAGTGGCGCCTAATTTGTTGTTCGGTAAGACAATTGACAATGATACTGTGCTTCACAGAGATGTATATCTTTTCGAGAATGGGGCCGTGGCTGATAAAAATTGGAAACTACTGCCCCCTACTGTCAACGACGAATACTTTGTGTGGTCTCGCGATGTATACAAATTACGAGATTTCGACGACACATCAAAGTTTAAGAATTACGAGATAGTGGAACTTGACGGATCCACAACGTACTTCAATGCAGTACAGTATTTTGGGATTCAAGTGTATGGTCACTTGTGGGACACGTTTCAGAAACTTTGGTATATTAAGTCTGCAGCGCCTGACGCTGTGCTACTCGGTCCTAAAATCACCGACCACGTCAAGAATCTGGACCTTCACTATAGAATATTCGGTTATGGACCCGACAGGAGGTGTGACTGGCCACATGGCAAGAACATAGTGTACAAAGTTCAGCGTCTTTTGACACGCAAGTTGTCAGCATATCCGTCCAGGTGGGATTTGAATGATATACTCCGAGTGCGAGACTCGTATCTCGAATATTTTGGCAGAGAATTGATTCGCGTCCCTGATGCGACGGACAATCTTTTTCTCACCAGATTTCAGACCAGGCTGGTTAAGAATGACACAGAATTGAGGGCAGGTCTGGAGCGCACGGGTTGGACGATATTGGATGGTACCGAAGGAATATTAAGACACATAAAAGCATTTTCAAAAGCAAAAATAATAGTTGGCGTCCACGGTTCGCTGTTCAAAAATATATTGTTCTGTGACAATAGAAACGTGAGTGTCAAGGAGTTATGTTGTTCCAATAGATTGGATACAACATTCGTTGAGAATGCCAGGACCGTCGGAATAAGCGACTATTCTCAAGAGCTTCGACAGTCCGACGCAAATTATAGCTTCTCTTTGACGATAGATGACGTGACGAATGGCCTTAGACCCTTAATATTAGTGTCAGGACATAGAAAGATTAAAAAAAACAACATAGCTATTGCATTGTGGTTCAACTGCCCTCCCGAGATGGACAGCCGAATATTTAGGCCAATGTTGTCTGGAATGTTGATGAATCAATCGATAGACTTTTTCATTATAACCAATGAGGCAAAGATATTTTCTGAGGCTAGACACACGGACAATATTCGGATCATTGAATACAACAAGCACGACCTTATATCCAGAATAAATTCGACGTTCAAGATCGACATTGATGATAATATTGACGATGTTGAATTTGGGAAAAATTTTCTTGGAGCAATGAAACCTTACGGTAATGTACTATTCGACAACATTTTTTCAAATTACAATATGTACGGCTGGATGGAGTTTGACATCGTTTTAGAGAGCGGGTTTGACGCTAGAGTCATCAGGACATTTGAAGACTCGTCGATATTCAGTGTCGGAAATGCAGTTAACAGTTCTACTCTGCAGATTCTTCGTCGAGAAGACATGTTTGAAAAATTTTTGTATGCTAACAAATACGTGTTACTAAACTGGTTCTATAACATAAAAAAACCATCTTTACGTTACTTCGATGAAGTTGAACCGCCATTAGTCAAACGCAATAATCTTTTGTGTTTCAGGTCTATGAGAGACATATATAAAAAAGACAGACAGTCGGTATGTCTTGGAGCTTCTGGAACGATGCTCATCGGAAACGGACATATAGTACCGAAATTTCCATTCAGCATCACATGGGTTAAAAGATTTATAAGAGAATCGATCAGGCTAGAGACTCCCGAATGTCAGGAGTCTATAGATTTTATAAAAAGGATTACAACTTCGAATGTTGTATGGTCACTCGACAAATTTTTTAAGACTGGGAATCGAGAACTCGTCGATGGTACTACCATAAGTTTCAGTGATCAGAATCTTGAGTACTTTTGAACCTGTGTGATCTATATTATCTATGATAAGCTGTTCTGAAATCAGTAGGCTTGGGAATAAGATGTTCGAGATAGCGAGTATGATAGGCATCTGCAGAAAGCTCGGATACCAGCCCGCGGTCGAATCGAAAGATTGCTTCCACGATGTACAGGAATTGTGCCCGCTGTTCAAAAAATATATAGACGACGGGACAATAGTTATTGCTCCCAATCTTCCAATATCCGTTCCACGACACGCGGAATACAGGGTTAAGAATCTCGACGTCTTTAGCATTCCAGATAACAGTAAGATAGATTCGTACATGCAAAAGGAATATTATTTTTTTCATACGCGGGTTGAACTGTTGAATTTATTTAGGCCAGCCAAATTTTTTCTGGATCAAGCAGATGAAATAAAAGAAAAACTCAAATATAGATTTGTTATACATTATAGGGGTACGGATTATTGTGATGTTGGTCAGCTCGTAAAAGATGAGACGTATGGAGAGATATACAATTTTGCCAAATCCGTAGTTGATAAAGACGAAATCGTGATCGTGACTGATGATCCGACGCGCTGTGCTATAGCGTTTAATAATTTCTGTGACAGTCCAAAAATACTGAACAACTCACAGTTTATCGACTTCTGTCTGCTATACATTGCCGAGTATTCCTTTGTTGTCAACTCGTCATTCTCGTTCTGGCCGAGATGGCTCGCGACAGGCCACACATTCATTCCGAGTTCATTAAATAACTACGACAGTCAAATTTTTAGCAGTGTCGATATAAGCGTCAAGATTTATTAACATACGGAAATAAATTATATGTCCAATTTTAGTTGTGATGTTTTTAGTTCATTCAACATAGTGCCGACTACAATTTTCGACGTCGGCGCCCACGATCCATTCGACCTTCCGAAAATCATACATTCGACATATAGAGACTGTATGATTTTTCAGTTCGAAGCTTCTCCAACGGTCTTTAATATGTATTACAACAAAGAGTATAGCAATATCAAAGCGTTTAATTTTGCCATATCCAGCATTGATAACAAGTTCGTACAGTTTTATGAAAGCGACAGGTTGAATGTCAACGAGAATGGCGATGGAGGGTGGGTTCATACCTACAGCGGATCTATATTAGAACCTATCAGGAAGAGACAATTTGCGTCGTACAAATTGACATTCAAAGACGCGCCGATATCAGTATTATCTAGAACTATATTTTCATTTTGTTTGGAACACGGAATAGGGAATATAGATCTATTACACGTGGACGTGCAAGGAGCCGAGACAGAAGTTATCGCTGGCCTGGGAGAAATTAGGCCGTCTCTTATTTTTGCAGAAGTTTGTGAATTCGACAAGTACGAAAGCAAAACAAATAGGGAAAATTTTATCAATTTTTTACACAATTTTGGATATGAAATAGCGAGTGACTTAGGTAGCGATATATTATTTCATTATAGGAGTAATAAATGAAAATTTCATTCTGCACATTCTGTAAGTGTCGGCTTGTTGAAGCGAAACAGACCGTACCAAATACACTATCGCTTATGTCGCAGGATGACGAGTTGATTTTTGTAGATTATGATGACCCTGAAGGTGGAGGCCATTTTGTGGAATCATTGGGTGATCCTCGGGTTAACGTAGTATACGTCAAGAATGTTAAATTCTGGAACGAAGCTCATGCTAGAAATCGTGCCCTTTTGAATGCAACGAAAGATATTGTTGTGATGATCGACATAGACAATTTTATTTCACCGTGTATTATTGACGATGTTAGGAATTTGTCAGAGGATGAATTTTATATACTCGGCGATGGCAGTAATGTTTATGCGTTCATAGCATCGTTTAGGAAAAATTTTTTAGAGATAAATGGCTACGAAGAAGCATTTGTCAACTATGGCTGGTTGGATGGAAATCTGAGGAATAAAATGATGGCATTAGGTCTTAAATGTACGCATAATCCAGAGCACAGAAAAACTTTGCGCTTTCTCGAAAACGGCGCAAGGATCATGGATACCGATGACAGTAATGGATTGATGGAAATGATAGAGTCAAATAGACAGATAGATATTATCTTAAGCAAGAAGCATCCATATAAGAATAATATCGGACGAAACTGGGGTCGGAATTAAGTAAGGTAAATTGAAGATGAATTCGAAGTTGAAACTCATAGCCGTTGACGAGTCCAAGCTCAGGCTCGATGAGTTCGACAACTACACACTCAACATCAGGCGCGGGCAGTTCTCCGGAAGCAAGTACGTGCTCTTCAATCCCGTCGAGCACTACATGACCTACGAGTACGTGCTGATAAGGATGGAGTGCGACAGGACGAACACGAGGCTCGTCGTCGTGGGGACCATGAACCAGCTTCCTGTGATGTCCCTGATAGGCGACACAATCGTCATGCTCAGGAACGGACGCGTGGAAGCTGAGCTCTGGTCGCACATGACACAGGGGGGTGTCGACGAAGCGTTCCGTGAGTACACCTCTCGTCTGGCGGCGACGTACTTTCACCGCTTCGACCACCACGTCCTGTGCAACGCTTCCGACTCGATCGAGCCATGGCGAGCTTCGCACAACGGAGGGGCTGCGCGGGTGTGGGCTGGAGCCCTCGACGAACTCGCTAGCGCTGGTGTGGAGGACAACTGCTTCTGGGCGGAGATCAAACCGTCGTTCACTCGGTTGGCCGACCAATGCAGGGCTGCTGAGTCTGAGTACAGGATAATTGGGCTGGGGGGACGATTTCAGAGGGAACTACTGAGCAGGATAACCCCGCGCAACTTCATGTCCATACAGTTGCTCGCGAGCGTCACAAAAAGGGTGAAATTCCTGTGCGCTGGCGGGAGCGGAAACCTGTTCTCGCTCATCCCTCACGTCAACGTCGCGTTCTGGGTGGAGCTCAACGCCAGCATGGTCAAGATGATGGGGGTCAAGCAGAACTCCAACCTAGCGTTCTTCGGGAATCTCCCCGTGTGCCTCTCATACTTCAGAGACCCGGACCGTCCAGGGGCACCTGCAGCGGAGCTCGACTCCGTTGGGATTAAAAACTTTGAGAGCATCCTGTCGTACGTGCAGGGAGACATATCATACGAGATCTGCGACGCGTCCGAGAGCGACTATGAGTGACGCGTCGCGCAGGTTCGCTCCCTCGCTGAAGGTTGTATTCAGCAAGACCCTCGTGCCGTACCTCGAGGGCCGAAAGGTGTTCCCAACACACTTCGAGGTAAGCCCGACTGGATTTTGTCAAGCGAGGTGCCCCTGGTGCTTCTACAGGAACAAGACCACCGCGCGCGTCGAGATGGACTTCGATGCCGTGTCAAAGTTCATGCGGGAGTTCTCTGAGAACGGCGGACGCGCAATCACATGGACTGGCGGGGGCGAGCCGACCATACACTCAAGGTTCAGCGACATTTCCACAGAGGCGAAACGACTGGGTTTCAGACAGGGTCTAATAACTAATGGACTCGTGGTGCGCTACGACCCGTCCGTGTTTGACTGGGTCAGGATAAGCAAAACAGACATGCCGTGGCCTACAGACAATATACTGACCATAAGGGCAGCGTGCGAGGCCGTTGGCATAAGCGTGAACTATTCGGTTGATGACGAGATGGTCGAGAATGCGCTATCTGTGGGGAGAATGACCAGCGTCGATTACGTGCAGGTCAGGCCGGCGCTACCGATAGGCGGAATGACGGCGGACATCAAAGCACCAGCATTATCAGACGAGCTGCTTGTCATAAGTCAGTACAAGTTTGACGAGTGCGGCAAACGCCCGAAGTACTCGAAGTGCCGTGGGTACCACTTTGCCCCGTTTCTGTGGGAGGACGGTACCGTCTCGGCGTGCGGGTACATGCGTGGGAACAGTGTGTACGATCTCGGCAACATCTACAGCGACAGTCTCTTTGACATATTCGATAGGTGCCCTGATAACTTGCCGGTCGACGAACTGTGCCAGACTTGCTGCAGAAACCACGAGCTGAACATAACGCTTGACGTGCTGTGCAACGTGAAGAATCCAGAATTTATATGAGGAGATTATGATAGAATTACTGAATGGCAGGGGACAGCTCGGCATCGCAATGCAACAGAGAATTGCCGAATATTCTTTCAATACAGATGTATCCATCTTACACGCATGGGAGTTCGTCGATAAGAGCGAGGCGACACAGATGGCGCAATTCGACAAGTTCAGATCGTGTCTCGCTAAAGCCCATGGCATACCGCTCTTCGTATCGACCCTGTCGAGGGGATCGACCCCGTACGTTAGGTGGAAGGTCGCGGCAGAGTCAGAGACCCTCGCGACTGGCGGGAGCATCATCAGACTTCCCTGTATAATCGGCAAGGGGATATGTGCCAATTTGAAGGCTGGGATAGTAGAACCATTCGGAAGTATAGAGCTCGTGAGTCTCAAGCATGCAGTAGAGGAGGTACTCTGTACTGCATCAAAAATTGGTTCACCAAAGGTTTACTCTGTATCTGGGGAGATGGTATCGGCTAAAATTGTAGACTGTTTGATAGCATTTGGAAAAAACGGCTAAGGCGAAGACAAGCCACAATTTCTGACAGCATCGAATGCTGCGGAGATAGCATCAGTCATGTCGTAATATCGGTACTCAGCGAGTCGACCGACGAACGTCGTCCTTGTTTCGGACCTCGACATTGTAAGGTACTTGTCCTTGAGATAGTTGTTCTGTGTCGTGTTGACTGGATAGAATGGCACCTTGACGTCAGTATCGTAGTCGTCCGGGTACTCGAATGTCACAATACTTCTCGGATTGAATCTCTGTGGATCGAAAAACTTGTGTTCTACGACGCGCGTATACGGTACATCATCGCTCGGGTAATTCACCATAGCGATACCCTGATAATCGCCGGCGACGGAACGGTTCTCGAACTTGAGACTCCTATAATCAAGCCGTCCAAGTGAGTACCCAAAATACTCGTCCAACTTTCCTGTGTAGACGATCCTCGCGGCGAGTGACGTGAGGAGTTTGCGGTCCTTAAAAAAATCAACCCCAGTTCTGACTTCTATGCCATCGAGCAGTGATTCGAACAGAGCATGGAACCCGTCTTTTGGATAACCCTGCCACATGTTGGCCATCGGAAAGTATGATGTGTCGAAAGTATTCCGGTCGTTCGACATCCTCTTCATCGCTATCGACACTGGGAGCTCGCGCGGATGCTTTTTCCACTGCTTGATCGTGTATCCCCTGACAAACATCTCGTACATCGTCCTGCCTATGTTTGTGAGACACCACTCCTCCATATTTTTTGGCTCAGTTGCGAGTTCTACTGTGTCAAGTGGATCGCGGAATCTGTCGTCGAAGACTTGATATCTCGTCGCAAGACTTATTGGCCAGCTGTAGTATTTTCCTGCAACACTTGACACAGCACAGAATCTATAAGGACGCATTCGTGTGAATGTGTCTAAAAAATGCCATATTTTTGAATCGGCAGTATGGAACACGTGTGGTCCATATGAGCAAACATCTATTCCTTCTATTTCTGTAGACCAACAGTTACCTCCGATATGGTTGCGTTTCTCGATGACGATACATTTTTTTCCAGAATTTGTTGCGAGTCTTGCAAATGTCGATCCACATAACCCAGAACCAACAATTAAATAGTCAAATTGCATATTTTTGTATTGTATAATATTAAGGAAATTGTTTCATTATTTTTCTCTTGTATAAGTAGCTTTTTTTCCAGATGAACAGTTTACTGAAATAGTATTTACATCATCAAATATTATTGTGTTTGTAAATCCATTTTTGAAATCTACTATTATTTTCTTGCCAGATATTTTCCAAACTGTATTTTGTATAATTCCTCCCGGCGCCCACACCGTGATTTTTTTGTCGGCTGTGAATTCATATGGCCCAAATGGACCAGTCCATTTTCCCACTATGTCTTTAGCTGGATTTATAGTAGTTAAAATACTTAAATTACGTTCATCATGTTTTATTTCATCAATCTCAGTCTGGAACGCGTCCGTGACCTCCTTCGGGTCCTTCCGGACCTCGTGCTGCTTCTTCAGCGTCTCGAGCTTCTTGACGTACTCCGCGCGAGCTGCGGTCAGGTCCCTCGGCTCCGCGTCCTGCGCCACGGCGGCTATCGACAGCATGAGCGCCGCGGTCGTGATCCACGTCATCCTCCAGTTCATCTCGTTCCTCCGGTGTTTCTGTTGCGTTTCCCTGCTTAAATATACGTCCTGGTACCGAATAAGTAAAGTCACCCTGGCAATTATTCTGCCGGGAGTCACAGCTCCCTCAGCGTTCCGACTGCCGAGGCGAAGTCCAGCGCCGTCCGGAGCCTCGGCAGGGGCCTGCAGCGGTCGTCGACGAACCCGCCGGTCCTCAGGCCGGTGACCTGCTCGCCCGACATCCACATGCACCCGCCTATGCCGTCGGAGACCCACGCGCCGGAGCCGACCGAGTCCATCGCGAAGGCGATCCTCGCCGTGCCGCTGCGCCTGTGCATGATGACGAGCCCGTCGAGCAGGTCGCTCCTCATGGCGTCCGTCAGCTCGGCGTAGGCGTCCTCGGGCGCGTCCTTTCTTATCACAGCTCCCTCAGCCTCTGCATGGCCCTGAACCTCTCCTCGGCGCCCTCGGGGCCCCCGATCTCGCCCTCGATCCACCTCGCGGTGCTCGGGAAGTCGCGGGAGAGGCCTGGCGGCAGGTCCACGGTGCGCGCCAGCTCGTCCCCCGGCTCGACGTCCTTCACCCTCGGCAGGTGCTCGACACTGCCCCCTATCAGCCACACGAGCGCGTGGTCTTCGCCAGTCAGCCACACCTCCACGGAACCGCTCTTCGCTGCGAGTCCGTCGGTCCGTCGGTCGCCGTTCCCGTCGGTCACGACGTACCAGCGCCACCGCGTCCCGGCCCACCTCGCCCTCCTGTACCTCTGGCTCGCTCTCACAGCTCCCTCAGCTTCTGTATGGTCTCGAGGTGCGTGATGAGGGTCGCGAAGTACTCAGTGGTCCTGCCGTCCTCCAGCATGCCGTGCTTCCGCATGAAGTCCACCTGATGGTCCGTGAGTGCCGCGTAGAACTCTCCCCCGCCCCTCAGCTCGTAGCTACCATGCTCCCCGTCGTTCACGACGTCGAGTCCCTCCTCCACGGCTCCGGTGCCGCCGCACCCCACGGTGAACATTATGCTCCCGAGGGCGTTATTGCTGTCCAGCACCCCCTCGATCTCTGATGTCTTGCTCATAGCTCCTCCAGCTTCTTCATCAACAGCTGCGTGTCCTTTCGTACACAGTCCTTCAACGGGTTGTTGAATATATCATCGTATTCTGGGTCGTACTCCATAAACAGCGGCACGCAGACGTCGCAGCGCTTGCACATGTGCCTCATTCTCGAGCGAGCATCTAAGGGGGCGGTTTCAGGTGCTCGCACCCCTCGCACGCGTCGAGGTACAGCTTCATCGGAGTCGCGTTCACAGCTCCCTCTTGCTCTTCGGCCACCCTCACCGCTCGTGCCTGTGGCTGGGGCTGATGTTGCACATGCCGTCGGTCCCGCCCGCGTCGCGGCCGCACCACACGCAGTGCACGCCGTCGTGCCCGTGCTTGTGCCGGTTGATCGATCCCGAGTTGGGGCAGCCGAACCCGTGGCTCGTCGAGCCGCAGAAGCCGCACTTGGACGCGTCGTCGGCGTGCTCGTGGATGTGCCTCGGCGAACCGACGCACCCGCCCCCGTAGCCCGAACTGTTGCAGTAGATGCACTTGCCCATCGCCGTAATCTCCTATTTGTTCCGTTTCTTGCTTGCTTTCCTCGAGAGGACCCCGAGCTTCCTGCACTCCCCGGCGAGGCCGCTGCGGTCCACGACGCCCTGCGCCGCCTCGTCGTCGCACGCGACGAACGCGAAGTACAGGAAGTCCAGCGCGTCCTGCTTGGAGCTCAGGACGACGGACTGCTTGCCGCCTCTCCCGTCCTGCCACTTGACCTGCACGAAGCCGGGGCTGTAGACCCTCACCTCGCCGTCGACCGTCCGCGCCCTGCAGAAGGTCACCGAGCGGTAGCGGTTCTTCGGGTCCCTGCCCTCCACGCACCCGTACACCTGGTCCAGCCCGCACTCCCTCAGGAACGCGGCGATCTGTCCCGTGAGCTCGGCCCTCGGCGAGGGTCCCGCCTCTTTCGTCTTAGCCATATCGTCCTCCGTTGTTTCGCTTCCGTACTATACAATACGCCCCGGGGGATAAAAGTAAAGTGCCGGGGAGCATTTTTTCGGCGTTTTTACGGCGTAAATAGGACGGGAGGGCAGCAACATGAGCGCGCCGACGGGAGCATGCGAGTACTTTGGGGCAACGTGCCATCTCGGCCAGGAGATAGGCTGGGGGACGAACTGCGCCGAGGCGTGGGCGTCGGCCGGAGGATCGACCGCCGCCATATTCACGTGCCAGACCGTGTGCTCCAACTTCAGCGTGCCGTACTGCGGCGTGCTGTGTCAGGGCGCCGCCGACTACTGGTGGATCAACTGCTGCTGCACGCAGACCTGATCAGAGCTCTCGGAGGGCCGCGGCCGTCTCGCCGGCGGCGATGAGGTCTGTGGGTGTTTTTGCCAGCCTCGCGAGTCCCCAGAGGAGCTCGAGCCCGTCGTCGTCGGTCCTGAGGAACCTGACCCACGACACGCCTGTGGCGGCGTCCTTCCGCGACTCGACCGACATCACGACGAGCCACCTTTTCGCCGATACCTGGCCGACGAGCTGGGCACTGAACTTCGCGATCGCGCTGTCGTCCTTCAGCACGACGAGCTGGGCCTTGCACACGCGCCCGTCGAGCCCGAGGTAGACCCTCTTCCACAGCCCGGCGTTGCGCTTCCAGAACATCCTCTTGAAGTCGAGGGCCATCAGAGGCTCCCAAGCTTGAGTATGTTCCTCGCGATCTGCACGGCCTCCGCTGGCGTCGACGAGTTCTCGGTGAACGCCCTGACGAACGCGTCCCACGACCCGCTGGGGACCTCGTCGAACGAGAACGTCTCCGACACGTTGTGGTGCTGCCCGTCGTACAGGCACGAGTTGATGACGACCACTGGCATGCTGCTCTCGCGGAGCTCGATGCTGAACGAGTCGGCCGTGAGGCCGTACCCGACGGTCGACCTAAGCTTGACCCACTTCAGGCTGGAGAACTCGCCGCTGTCCCACTCGTACCTCATTGTCAGAGTCCTCTCAGGGCGCGCATTGTGGCATGCTCCCTCCAGCGCTCGCAGCCCTTCGGGATGCTGTACCTCTCGAAACCCGTCGCCCACGAGTGCAGTCTCATCCTCCGGTGCAATTTCGACTTCCAGCATGAATAGAGCCACTTGGTATCATTGAGCACGGCTGTTTCCATGCGCAGGTGCCTGCACCCCTCGCACACCGACAGGGACCTCTTGACTCTCACCCTCGCCATGTCACAGACCTTTCAGCGCGCGCACGGTCGCGTGCTCAGTCGTCCTATCGCACCTCTCAGGGACCCTCTCGGTCTCGTACCCGTTCGACGACCTGTAACCCCTGCCACGCGAAGCCCTCGTGCATCTGAAGAGCGGCAGCGGAGTTATCGACCTGAACCGGTCGCACCCGTCGCACACGCTCAGCACCCTCCTGACCCTGCTCCTAGCCCTCGCCATGTCACAGCTCCCTCAGCCTCTTGTAATTCATCAAGTCAGTCACGGCAAGCTTCATCTTGGATGTCGGCTCCACCCTGTCGAACGAGGCGTACTCCACGAATCCAGTGTCGAGCATCTTTTCCAGCTCACTGTAAGAAATCATCATTATCGGCTTGAGGTACTGACTTTCATGCGCGAATATCTCGAGTCGTATGTTCTGGACAACGAAGTCGAGATCCGAGAGACCAAAGGCGCCGATGACCTCGGCGAGTTTTATGAGGTGGCACTCGTACACCACCAACCTGAGCTCCTCGAACGGCGTGGGTTTCACAGCTCCCTCAGCCTCTGGTGCGCTTCGGCCATCCCGTACGCGCCGTCGATCGTCTCGGCGTTCATGATCGCCGTCGCGAGCGACATGGCGTCGGCCTCCTGGTCCTCGCCGATGAACAGGAACTCCATCTCGTCGGTGTGCTTCTCGGTGTGCCCGTGCAGCGTCGACCTTATGCGGAACCTCCACCTCGTGAGCGTGACGCGCCTGAACTCGGGCCTGGGGTTCAGGACGAGCTTCATGCCTTCCTCGAACCCGTCGGCCATGATCCTCCTGTCCTTCGTCTCCCAGACGTCCGCCTCTCCGGCGTTCCTCACGTGCGTCCAGTTCACCTGCCGGTCCTCGGGTGCTTCCCTATCCTGGCCCCTGACACCCACTCGATCAGCTCCTGTGAGCGCTCCGAGACGATGAAGGCCCCCTGGTCGTCCTCGTGCGAGAGCGCGAGCCCGTGCCTGTCGTAGACCTCTACCAGGTCCGCGATGAACGCGAGCCTCCGTTTCTCGTTCTCGTCTCCTCTGCAGAACGCCAGCTCGTGCCTCAGCCCCGCAAGCTCGCTCGATACCGCGCACGGTCTCCTCGTGTCTCCCTTACCGTTCATGCGTCACCTCCAGAACCTCTCGAATTGTGCCATGTACTCATCAAGTCTATCAAATGATTCTGCCGACATAAGTTTCTTCTTGGTTCTTTTGTTCACGATGCTTTCAAAGAATTTTCCGTGTCCTTCTTCCGAAGCTCCAGCACAAATGTCCATCGCTTTCCATCCGCCGCTATCCTTGAAAAAATGATCGTACACCCATTTAACTTTGCGTCGATCCTCGTTCGTGATTTCCTGTCTTCTTCTGGTCTTCATCGTCCATGTCTCCTTTTGTTTTCTCTCGTCAATTTCATAGCTCCCTCAGTCGCTTCAGTGTTTCTGTGTCTATGCCTATGCACATCAGGCAGTCCCTGCAGGTCATGTCGATCATGGCGTTCACGCACTGACCCCTTAGCCCGTCGCTGTACCATAACCGACAGGCTGACGCCTCCATCATCAGCTCGAACATGAGTGAGTACGGGTCCGCAATGTCTATCCTGACGCGAGAGGCGTCTTCGAGGCTCCGGAGCTCGCATAGCTTTGGTGTCGTCAGGTTCCGATCTTGCGCCATGTGGTACAGTACCCTGCTGTGAGTGCTCCGGACGCCGACGAGTCTCATAGTTCCCTCAGTCTCAGTGCCACCCTCAGCTCCCTCGATGTCAGGCCGAGCTTCGCACAGCACTTCCTGCAGAGTCTCGACCCCATTATGTAAATACTATCTTCGGTGTTCTGTACGAGAAGCCTGGAAAGCTCCTTTGACTTCTCCGCGCCGACGTCCTGCTCACAGAGACGAGGACTCTCTGTATTCTCGTGAAAATGCACCACTTTGCTCACAGTTCCCTCAGTTTTGCTATCGTTACCACTTCTTCCTTCCGCATGCCAACCCTCTCGCAGCAGTCGGGGCACAGCACCTCTGCCGCCTGCATGCAGAGCATTCCGAGCCTTGCACGCACGTCAGCGGACATGCCCACTGTCAGGTCATAGTTGTCGCCGTCGCACAGGTGCGCTGTCCCAGCATGGTAATCCGTGTGCAGGATGTGACTGACATCGCTCCCGCTCATCTCGCCTGGTATCACGTACACGCTCACAGCTCCTTGAGTCTCCTCATCGTCCAGTACTTCCTCCTCCATGCGCAACTGTACACATCATCGGTCCTGTAATCATAGACGGTCTGCCACTTGCCCATCAATTCGCACCGCAGCTGGACCTGCGATACGTCGCTCGTGAGGTCGCCCTCGTCGTCCCCGAAACGCCCGTAGATGCCGGTCCTCTCGCTGAAATGCGAGCACTTCCTGCAGCCGTCCTCGAAGTGTTTTTTCTTCACAGCTCCCTCAGTTTCGCGAGCGTGTCGATCTCGTCCCTGGTCACCCCGCACACCGCGAGGCACGAGGGACACGTGCCCTCGGGGTCGAGCCTTATCTTGCCCATCATCTCCGAGAACTCGGCCTGAGCCCTGAGTATCACGGAGTGGGTCAGAGGGTCGGTGCAACAGAGCCTCGTACTATAATAACTTCTATCCCTGTCAATCGAGAAATGCGTGAGACTGCCGAGTCCGAGTTTATCCCCTGAGATCGTCCACATCAGGTCTCTCCGGTAAGGGAGTTCATTATCATGTCCACCTGCCCGTCGGTCGGCGGCTTCCACCCGGCCACGATCCACCGCATCAGCTCCACGAGCTCACAGTCAGGCTCCTTGGACCTCGCAGCCTCTGCGTTGAGGTGCCCGACGAGGGCCCTGGAGTATGCCGACACGTTGTCCTCTCTCGACGCCATGAATGGTCTCCCGTACGCTTTCGCGAGGCGTTCCCTGTTAATCTGCGCTCTTTCGCCATCCGTCATGATAGTCCAGTCTGCAAATCACCACTGGCGCATCGCTCCGGCCGCGATCCAGGTGCCGAGACGGAGCGCATGGAATTCCTTCCTGTTGACGTCGACTGACTTGAATCTGTCACCGTTCCTATCGTATATCCACAGCCCGTACTTGATAGCGAGTTCCCGCTGGACGACGTAGAATTCGTCTATCTTCGGTCCGCACCCCACGTAGAGGTCACCCATGAATCTTTTCTCGGATGCCTCCGCTATCGGTATCGATCGTTTCAGCTCGCCCCAGCATCCCGGGGTCGTGCACTGTTTCACGTCTATGAGGATTGCCTCGCCATCGATGGTTATTGGCATAAGGTCACCCATCGCGGCATCATACTGCGCGCCGGTCCAGTGACCGCTCGCGATGAGTCTGTCTCTCGTCTTGTGAACGCGAAGGAACTTGTTGCTCGCAACGAGGATATCGTGCAATATATCCTCGACTATCCATGCGCCTTTGAGCTGTTCTGGAAAATTACGGGCCGTTGATGTTTGGACTGTCTCAAACATTGAACATCTCAGTCAGTGACTTCCCACCTATCTCCCGGAGCTTCGAGTGACAGAACCCCCACCCGTGCTCCTTCGAGAAGCCGATGCGGGCTGGCTCGGCCCACGACACGGTCTCGTCGTTGGTCGCCTCGCGCATCCTCTCCGCCGGCACGAGCATGATGCTGTCCGGATCGAATTTACCCATGAGACCCACAGCGTACATCGTGTCCTTGGTCGAGTTCAGTATCCCGTTCTCAATGAACACCGAATCGAGCTTTGACGAACCACACCGGGGCATGAGTCTGAAACCTCCGGCGTATACGACCGTGTTCTCACGCTCCCGCTTCGTGATCTGTTCAACTCCCCAGTTGTGCAGAGTTGCTTGGATGAACCCTGTCAATTGGGTGTTAATGCTCTGAGCATTATTCCTCATGCTTTCCCCCTTCATGTTATAGTTCTCCGAGGCTTCTCAGCGTATCCATTCTCAGGTTGTTCCTGACGAGCACCGAGACGGTGTCGTAGTCGGTGATCGCGTCCTCGCGCCACCTCCGGAATCCCATGCCGTCGAATACCCCCATGATCGAAGCGGCGTGGTCGTTGAGCTCCTCCCATACCGCGTCCTCGAACTCCGCTGACGTCATGCAATCCTGCGTCTTCCGCGCCACGATCTCGTCGGCGCTGAAGGTGAATCGGAATACCGTCGTCCTCGGGCCCCGGTCCTCGTCGGTGTGCAGTGTCCTGACGCCGGTGCGGGCCTTCGCGAGCTTGGATATGAGCTTTGTTAGGCTGTTCATTGCGGTGGAAAGGCAGAGGTCCCAATCCGATTCAGAATGCGACCCTCTCGGGTCATCGGACTGGGACCTCGTGCCGTCTGGTCAGGCGACCTTCGACTCCTCGGCGAGGGCGGCAGCAACCTGCTCCGCCAGGTCGGTGGATTCCTTGTCCTCGGCCTCGGGTGCGGCGATCTTCTTCGAGCGCTTGCTCGTGGGGAGTTTCACGCCGGCCTTGGCGGCCTTCTTGGCGGGTTTCTTGACCTTCGGAGCCTTGGCGGCTTTCGTGGCCTTGGCGGGCTTCTCGGAGGCCTCGTCGGCGACGGTGACGATCTTGATCTCGTACTCGCGCTTCTTGTTGGCCTCGAACTCGTTGATGTGCTCGGTCATCTCTTCGACCGTGTCGTACTCGAGCTTCTTGCGATCGCCCTTCGAAACCATGGCCCACCATTGTTCGGTGCGCTGACCGCCGTGACCCTTGTACTCGCATTTGACTTTTCCTTCGACACCCTTGACCGACGGACGGATTCTGTACGTAATCATGTACGCACTCCTTCTGTTCTTGTTTCTTGTTACTGGCACCTTGCCTCTTACATTCTTAATATACACCGAGCGGGATTAAAGTAAAATCTTTTTTCAACTTTTTTCGATTTTCTTTTTGTGCCCGCTCAGCGCACATCCTCTTACATCATTACTATACACCCACGCGATTAAATGTAAAGTCCGGGGGAAAAATAATTGGAATTATTTTGTAGGTGTATTCGCCTAAGGGAAAGAAACCGGAAATGTGTCCTGGACCTAGGAATGGAGTATAAATAAGAGTGTGAAGTTAGATCGGGTATGTCACTACTCGATCGGCCAGCGGGAAATCAACGCCAGTTGTCCTTCACACAGAATATACTTACGGAAGGAAATCGAGTCATGAACGAGTTCTCGGCAGTTATCGCCACACCTCGCCCCTCCACGATCGACGGCAAGTACTACACCAACTACGTGATCGAGAACCTGCTCAATGGGAGGTTCTACTACGGCGCCCACGAGACGTTCGACCTCGATGACGACTACCAAGGGTCTGGTGATCTAATAAAGCTTGCGATCGCGAAGTACTGGTGGGTCAACTTCAGGAAGTGGTACGTATGGTTCGGCGAGTCGAAGGCCGAGATGTTCAGACTCGAGACCATGGTCGTGGACGAGGAGTTCGTCGCGAGGCCTGACACGTACAACATAGCGCTCGGTGGGGACGTGGGCAACATAGCCCGCAGGACCATGGGAGCCATCGATGCCGCCGGAAAATGCTATCGTGTGAAGAAGGACGATCCAAGACTCGTGACTGGCGAACTCACTCCACTGACCAAGAATACCGTATGCGTGAAGGATTCAGAAAGCAAGGTATTCAGGGTTCCGCTCAATGACCCGCGATATATTAGTGGTGAACTGATCGCATTCTCAAGAGGTATGATGAAGGGTCAAGTGGTTGTGCGAGATCCTCTTGTTATTGGAAAATGTTTTTATGTTGCCATTGATGATCCAAGATACATCAGCGGAGAACTTATTCACAATTGTAGTGGAACAAAGCACACAAAAGAATGGATTGAGAACACAAGAAAAGACAGAAGTCAACGTGTGTGGATTCACAAGAACTCGAAGGACAGGCACGTCAAGGAAAGCGAGCTTCAGACCTACGTGCTGGAAGGATGGGTCAGGGGGAGAGTATTACGGTGGAAAGCATCCGACGAGACAAAACACAGGATGAGCGAGGCTGCGAAAAGAAGAGAGGCCGTCCGAGGACGGTCTCCGTTGTCGGTCTGAGGTCTGTCGGAGGGGTTACTTCGCGTCCTCGAGGGCCTTCGCGATGACCACCGCGACGTCGCCGTAGTTGGCCCCCTTGACGGTCTGGTGGGCCGCGAAGGCGATGCGGTTGAGGCGCTTGCTCTCGTCGGCCGTGATGTTCATCGACTCGACCGAGATGCCGCTGTAGCCGAACCGGACCTTGAAGGTGCGCTTCGGGCCGAGGGTCTTCGTCACGACGATGCTGTGGAAGTTCACGCTCGTCTTCACGGTGCTCTTGGCCATTTTTTCGTCTCCGTTGTTGTTTCCGTTTACATTCATACTATACATCCTGGGGGATTAAAGTAAAGCCTCTTTTCGAGTTTTTCTTCTTTTTTCTCGGCTCGCTTCGCGCGCCGCTCCCCGTTACATAATTACTATACACCGTCGCGGTTAAAAGTAAAGCCCTGGGAGGATTATTTCGGATATTTTTTCCTGTGGCAGTAGCGCTTAGGTGTTCAGAGCGTCCTCAGAGACTCGATCGTCCACGCTCCTCGCACGGCCTCATCGACGTCCCTGCCGGCGGTCCTCGGCACGACGTCGACCTCGATGCAGTAGTTGCAGCTGGTCGACGTGCACCCTGCGCTGTAGGTCCACATGCCGCTGCCGTCGATGTTCCCCACCGCCGATCCGATCCTGACCAGCGATCCACACTCCGGACAGTTGATCCCGGAGACTATCCTGCTCCTCGACATGTCACAGCTCCCTCAGCGCCGAGAGCGTCTCGGCCCTCTTCACGACCCTGCGGACGGCGGACTCGACCCTGCCGTCGACGAAATCCGCCATGTTCATGAGCCTGCTGCTGTATTCGATCATGACGTCCCCGCACTTGCCCCTCGGCCTGTCGTATGCGGTGATGTGCGTCCTGATCCTCTTTGTCATCGTTTCGTCTGGCGTGACAGTGACCGTGATCTTTACAGTGAAGCTGTTGTCTGTCACGCGGGCGCTGTCAAGGTCGAGGTAGTCGACGCATATGCGCTCCCACTCATTACTGCTCACGATGCTAACGTAGCGCTTGACCTTCTCCGTGAGGGACGCGAAGTTCCCGGCGTACTCGAATAATAACAGTTCCGTCATCACAGCTCCCTCAGACTGTCGTAGATTTTCATGTGAAAATCCAGGTGAGACACCCACTCATTCTGCATCGAGTACGGCACGAGGACGTTACCGATCGAGTCGAGATTGACCTTCTCTGAACTCGGCTTCGACGCGTTCCAATCCGCCGCTATCTCGCGTAGTCTGTCGCGACCATGCACCAATGCGTGCGATATGTATGTTTTCTGGATCTGCATGTTCACAGCTCCCTCAGCTCCCTCAGCATATCATCGCGTTCCTTCCATTTGTGGTAGTTCTCACCAAGACGAGTTTGAAGCATTTTGTACGATAGACAAATCCCCTCGGATGCGTCCCACTGTCTCACGAGCTCACACAGCTCTTCGTCGGTCATCTCATCGAATCCCTTAATCATAGTTCCCGCAGCGCCCTCATGGATTTGTCGAACCTGTTCAGCATCACCGCGGCCCTACCTGGCCCAGCATCCGGAGGAACCTCAATGAACTGGTCCCCGTCGCTCTGTCTCCCATGATTATTGTCGCAAACGAAGAACACTCCGAAACCTGTTAGGACCCCACCGTCGCTTAAGCTTCTGGCGACAGTCATCCTCCCATCGTCGTGTCGCTTCCTGTAAACATCGAGAGTATAATACTCCCAGCCCATGCACCTCAGCACAGTCGACATCCTAACAGTCTGTCTCGGAGTCAATTTCACAGGTCCCTCAGTGCAGTTATGGTCTTCCTCGCGCGTTCGATGGCGCGTGCTACGGCCATCGGACCGCGGGTCGTCGGTATCTCGATTCGAGTCTTTGATATCCGATCGATCCCGCCACTGGCACCGAGGAACACGATGTCGGCACCCTCCAGGAGTCTGTCATTCCTTGTCGTGTAAGGAATCGCACACACGTGCAGGCATGAGGCTGTCATGTGGATGTAAGAGCCATGTGACGCTATCCAACCTTTACCGATCATCTCCGCGTCGAGTGCGCTTACCGTCTCTTTGCATAGCTTCATAGTTCCCTCAGCTTCTTGCACGTGTTCCAGTACTCCGTCCACTCTTCAATGACGCGCTCTGGCACGTCAATGCCGTAGCCTGGGATGGTGAAGCCCACCCTCTCCGGCCAGGGTCTTGACGAGTTCCACTCCTTCGCGACTCGGTACATCGTCTCGCGGTCGTCTGTCGCGATGCACAGGGTGACGAGCGTGTTGTTCTCCACTATGTTCTCATTAGGTCTCACAGCTCCCTCAGCCTCTCCATAGTCTCGTACCGTTCCATCCTGCCGCAGTCATGTGCATGTGGCACGTACCTCTCCGCGAAAAGTTTCAGCTCGACCTCGAGATAATCGGTACCGTGCCTCTTACCGATGCTCTCGAGCTTCTTGGCGGTCGCGCGAGGATTCGTTCCTTTCCACTTGTCCGACGATGACGACACAGCCTTCTCGCAGTATAGTTCGGATCCGAGATTGACCCGCATCGACCTGCAACCCCTGCATACGTTGATGTCCCTTGTGCGTATCATAGCTCCCTCAGGCTCCTCATCACGCAGTACGTCTCGTTCGCGCACTCCGCCGGGACAGGACGATTCTCGAAGTATCCTATCCCGCCTGGAATCCCGCCTGGAACGATGCCCTGACCGCGGTATCGCACGTAGCCAGCCGGCACGTCACTATCCTCCTCCTTGAATCCTATCATGCACGCCACGTGCCCGCCGTTCCATAGTATGTTCGCGCAGTCGGCGCAGATACTGAACTTCCTCTTCATAGCTCGCACAGCCTCACGAATGATTCCATGAACTCCCTCCCGTCGGTCCTCAGCCACAGTCTGAAGTCCTCCCTCTCCCAGAACACGCCCGGGATCCTCTCCCCGTTCAGCGTGCCGTCGTCCGCGAGTCCGAACGCCCGGGCGGACGCCTCGACCGCGTCGCACATCACGCGCCCGTCCCTCGTCTTCGCCGGAAAATCGTAGACGATGGTCTTGTCGTCGTTCGCGTAGATCGCGACCGTGTATCCCGTGTCACTGTTGGTATCGAAGTGTATCACAGCTCCCTCAGCCTCTGCATCGTCGGTCCCAGCGCCCTCATCCTCTTCGCGTGCACGATGTGGTCCCTCAGCCTCGGGCACGACTGTGGGACCTGCTGTCGGTCGTACAGCTCCTTTTCCGCCGGCGTGACCCTGCAGTATCCCATCTTTCTTGTGATGCCGAGCAGTCCGTCGAAGCTATGCACCTCGAGGTCCTCGCAGCCATCGCACACGACGAGGTCGTGCATGCTTATCTTCCGCATGTCACAGCTCCCGCAGCTTCTCTATGACCCGGTGCCTCTCCATTCGCGGGCACGTGCCCGGCACGCCCCTGGTCGCGAACCCGGCGGCGATGGTCGGGATGTAGTACGCCCAGGGGCTCTTCTTGATCCCCTCCATCACACTGCGAGTGAGTCGCTTCCGTCGCATGGTCGCAGTCTCCTCCCAGATGCAGACGATGTCGCTGCCCACGTGGTGCTGGCCGGCCCACTCCCCCTCGATCATGAGGTGGCTGCAGCCTATGCACGTTCCCATGTCCCTGTTCATAGCTCCCTCAGTCTTTTCAGCTTCCAGTACTCGACGTTGACACATGCGTGAGGGACAGGCCTCATCTCGATCATTTCCGTCAACGACTTCTCATAATGAGCGAACTCGTCTGTGATCTTTCTCGTCGCCTTGATCTGATCGTCGGTCAGCGTGAGGACACACACGGGCAGCGCACCATACATCTCCAGACTTTTGCACCTGCGGCATATATTTGCCTGCCTGCGCATTGCTCTCATAGCTCCCTCAGCCTCTTGTAAGTGTCCACGAAGTCGAACCACTCCTGCGCGTGCTCCCGCCTCATCATTATCGTGTCCCTGAAGCGCTCGTGGACCTCTATCTCGCGGTCTGGGTGCCTCCTCCGCCACTCGTCGACGAGCCCGTGAACAGTCGGCCAGTCCGGCGTGTCCACCACGAGCGACGTCCATCCGGTGTCGCGGTCGAGCCTCGACGGCCCGCTCACAGCTCCCTCAGCGTCTCGAATGTCTCCTTCATCGCGGTCCTGTAATCCGTTATGACGCGCTTGAGCCTCACCGAGTCGGTGATGACCCTCACGTCCTCAGGCCTCGCCTGCATGCCGTACGCCTCGAGCTTCGGGCACCTGTTCGCCACGACGAAGTCGCCCACCTCCCGCGGGCCGTGGGCCAGCGACCTGAGGTTTGGCATGTCGGAGCAGAGCAGGGACTCGCCCACGGCGTCGGGTGTGCCGTTGAGGTCCTCCCCGAGCGTGCCGCTGACGTCGAAGCCGCGCGTCACCGTGCGGAACTTCACCATGAGCCTCCCGAGGCGCTTGAACGTCCTCTTCGGCCGCACGGACCCCTCGACGCTGACGGTGCCGTCTTCGTGCACGGTCATGCTCCCGTCGACCTCGAGGTGGTCCCTGACCCACAGCTCCACCTCGTGGCGCTCGGTCAGGAAGTTCAGCAGGCTCTCCACGTCACAGCCCCTTGATGATCTCTTCGGCGTGCACGCGGTCCATCACGTCCTTGAGCAGAGCCGCGAGGCGACCGAACTCGTCCTCCGTGAAGTGGTGGTACTCGAGGTTGTCGACGACCACGCGACCCTTCGCGTCGACCTTGAACATCAGCGCCTTGGTGTAGTTGTCCCTGTAGGTGGGCCTCTCGGGCATGTAGCCGAAGTCCGCAGTGTAGACCGCGCTCTCGCCCGTGCCGCTGAACTTCACGGGGATCTCGCACGCGGCGACCGCCTGCATGCGCAGCGCGACCGACTCGACGCTCGTGTCCGCCGCGAGCTTCTCCTTCATGGCGCGCGCGACCTCGCGGAGCGCGCCAGAGACCCCGCCGTTGCCGAAGAGGTTCCTGGTGTCGAGGTTCTTGCCCACGAGCTTCTGACACACGAAGTTGTAGTGGTGCGTCCGACGGCCGCGGGTGATGCTCTTGTGGATGAACCCGTCGCCGCTGTCGAAGCTCACGGTGGCGTGCAGCTGCCCGTTGGGGTAGGAGCGCTTGTTGGTCACGTTGATCCTGAAGTCCTGGTCGTAGACCTTCTCGGCGGGCCCGTTCATCAGGAGCTGTCCGCGGACGCTCATGTCGAACTCGCTGGCGGTGTTGAACCTCGAGCCGTCGGACGTCGCATTGCGCTGCGCGCACCACCGCAGGTTGTCGTCGGAGTCGAGCATGGCCTTCGAGTTCTCGTCGAGCTTCAGGGTCATGTCGTTCATCTTCGCCACGATGTTCGCGATCAGCTGCCTGCGCTCGCCCACTTGGAAGTGGCACCAGTGTGGGAACTTCGGCGTTTCGGTCTTGGTCTCTTCGCTCATATCATCCTCCGTTGTTTACATCATTACTATACGCCGCGGCGAATAAAAGTAAAGCCCGAAAAGAAAAAACCCCAGAATTTCTTCCGGGGTTCAATTTGCTAGGTATTGCTACCTAATCCCTCAGCCCTTGCTGATACGCGTGCCTGCCGGTAGCCTGTCGATCCGGATCGACGTCTCAGCGTCCTGGTACCGACCCTTCTTGGAGTTGTACCGCAGGAAGTGGACCTGCGCGCAGGTCTCGCCCATGCCGACGACGGTGAACACCGTACGGTTGAAGGCCTCGACTGTCGGGACGGACTTCGGCCCGAAGCTGTAGACGCTGTCGATGCGCTGGTGGGAGCGGTTACCGCCCTCCTGGACGTAGATGCCCTCGAGCGATTTGATGCTGAAGTTGAACTGGCTCCCGACCTTGACGTTGCTGATTTTTGCGACTCGCATTCTCTTTCCTCCACGCTTCTGTTCTCTTTGCTTCCACGATCAATCGCGATCGTCATTACATATAATATGGGTCATTCTATCGATCCTTAGGCCCGCGATCGCATAAATAGGAGTGGAAACCACAAAATTACACAGGGAGACGCTAACATGGCCAGGAAGTTTACTGAGATCTACGAGAGCATTGTGAACGAGGACCTCTCACTCATATTCGAGGGCCTGGTAATCGAGAACACCTCGTTCGCGTCCAACAAGGACTACGCAATCTTCACCGCGCTCCAGCCGCTGCTGAGCAACAACCCCGCCAACCAAAAGAACAGCGAGTCGGTGGACGTCGTCCTCGGGAATGACCCGAACAGTGACAACGAGACTGCGAGCTACGTCAGGTCGCTCATGAAGTGGGCACGGACCACAGGGAGCTATCGCGACGCCGCGCTCGCCGCCCTTAAGTACATCAAGGGGACGATGCCGGACGTGGATACGGCGAAGAAGATCGGGGACAGGCTGCAAGGCGTTGAGGGTGGTAAGATAGAGCCGGGAATATCAGTACTGAAGGGCACCGTGCCCGGCGGGATGAAGACTGCGAGAGCGTCGGGAGTTACCCGCTAAGTCACTTGTTGATGTCGCGCTCGAAGTTGCGGAAGACCCACAGCCAGCTCGCACCCTTGGCGACCTCGTAGAAACACCACGCGCTGAAGCTTGCAGTTCCGAGGCTCGTGACGAAGAGGAGCGCCGATGTTGAGCCGCTCGTGTCGAGCGAGCCAATCACCGCCGCTGCCGAGGCGATCGCCCCGAGAGCCGCGTATCCGAGGTTCGCTATGAGTGCCGACTTAACCCCACGCAGCTTCGCGCGCATCATGTTATTGACTTCGTCGACCAGTCCTGCGACTTCTGGATCCATGTTTTCCATCGTGCGTCCTCCCTTTTCCTAATATACAATACACCCCTAGGCGCGAAAGTAAAGCTCCTGGGAGAAAAAATCGAGAATAAAAACACTTAGGTGTTCTAAACACTTAGGTGGTATGGTGACCGCTCTCTCGCGTCCTGTGTCACAAACTCATACTATGTCTTAATTAAGATGATTATAAATGTTTATTGAAGATTATAAGAAATTTAGAATATAAATTATAAGAAATCTAAAATCTATTATATTTTTAATATACTTTCATATTTAATATACTTTCATAAGCCAAAAATATTTATCTTGATCTTGCATATTTTGTGGGAATAAATAGTTGTTACATAACAAGTTATATTGTTTGTCTGAGATTTAAATTATAACTACTTTTGTCCTAAATACTTATAATTCGTTCCAAAATACATTCATTTGAAAAGCGATTCGTAAATAAAAACAGATGAATGGGTAATTGACAGTTCATAGTCATAAGTCATAGGACAACTGAATGAAGACGATAAAGTTGCCGATACAGAACGAGATTGACACTAGCGACATCCGTCGTGTCTTCTCATCCTGTGTCAGGTTCTCTTACAATCGTCACGTCGGGGGCATGGAACAGAAGGGAATCAGACACCTCATAAAGGAACGTGATCTCTTCAGCATCCTGCCTGCGCACATAATTCAATGTGCAATCCTCGAGGGTAAGTATATCCATACTAAGAACAAAAATAAGAACAAGAACAAGAAGGTACTCTTCGGCGGGAAGCGTAACCTTAATCTCTACTTGCGTAGTAAGATCACCAAGAAAGAGTTTAAGGAGAATCGTTTGCATCCACTAACCTTACAAGGAGAAGCCCACTTAGAAGGCAACAGGAATTTCAAGTTTGACATCATGAATGGCAAAATCGTCTTCAAATTCAAGCGCGGTCAACATTTCGATATAGTCCTCCCGAATCTGCGCAAGAAATTGCATATGGAATTATTGGGCTTGCAGACAGCTATGGAAGAGCATAAGCTCCCGGTAATGGTAAAGCTCACTAAGACGCACGTGCTGATATCGTACGATGAGCTCATCACCAACGACTTCAGCAGGAACAAGCCCACAGTCAAGAATCGTATTTTAGGCGTGGACTGCAACCCGAACTACGTCGGCCTGTCGGTCATCGAGTTCATAGATGGTGCTGAGTTTAGGATCCTGCACAAGGAAGTGGTGGATATGAAGGGACTCAACAAGCCGCTGGGCGTGAAGAGCTCTGACCCGAAGCAGATTGCACAGAACAACAAGGCTAGATTCGAGGCGATCGAGGTCGCTAAGCATGTCGCAGCCGTCGCGCGAGCATTCAGCGTCTCGAAGGTCATCGTCGAGGACCTGTCCATCGCACCGTCTGACAAAGGTAAGGGCAGAAGACTGAATAGGCTCTGCAACAACCAGTGGCAGCGCAGCAGACTCCTACAGAACCTTGAGAGCCGCGTATGGATGCAAGGCATGGAGTTTGTCAAGGTAAACGCAGCGTACTCGTCTACGATAGGCAATGTGCTGCACGGTAACGATACAACGCCGGACATGGTTGCTGCGTCAATAGAGATCGCACGCAGGGGTTATAAAAAATTTGAGAAGGGTTGGTTCTACCCGCCCCTCCCGCGCAACGAAGGTGCACACGAGCTGTGGAAGCAAACGGTGAACCTGAGCGCGTGTAGGGACTGGAAAGAATTTCACCTGGTCGTAAAGAGTGTGGGATTGAAGTACCGTGCTCCTCTTGATGTTGACAAAGCATCACGAGTCTCTAGCCTGAGTTGCATAAAGTCTTGTATAAATTTATACAACTTTATATAACTTAGTTACTTCACACAACATCTACTCAGTCGTCGCCGTGTCGACATCGGGTTGCCTTTCGGGGCATGTGTCGCCCTCGTCTACAGGGACGGGACTCGGACCCGCATCTTCCTCTCCTACGATGGAGGGCTCTTGCTTGAGCTACCCTGCTTCCGTGGTGGAGGTGCCGACCATCGCAGATCGGGTCCCCGGCTGAATTCCCTTTGGGCTTACTACATGCTTACCCGCGCTTCATACTGGCTGCCTGATCCAGCGCGAGGTAACTCCTCGGCAACCGCCCGCTTGAGCTTCTTCGTCCCGTGACCAGCGGATCACACGTGACATACCGATCATCCTGTCAGGTCAGTGGTTCCGTGACCGGACTTCCCCACCCACCTTGCCGCTCCTAAGAGACCCCGAAGGGTGTGTTAGGCGGCGAGGGCCATGCGG
>SESG01028228.1_pt1 | contig 73052 bp, 51 predicted proteins | sample 3171421 | NCBI WGS metagenome assembly SESG01 (sample SAMN10866946, study PRJNA518727) | freshwater metagenome | biome: subpolar coniferous forest; feature: holomictic lake; material: water; isolation source: holomictic Lake 227, 6 m and 8 m depth | place: Canada: near Kenora, Ontario | collected...
AAGCAGGATCATGAATCAAAACCATAAGGATATAGACGAACATTTACTGCTTCAATACCTTCTCGGCACTGCGGATGATGAATCCCGAAAAACTGTTGAGATCTGGCTGGACGCAGACAGCGGGCACAGGAAACACCTGGATCAGCTGGAGGCTTTATGGCTTGAAACGGGGAAACTTACCCCTCCTCCCCTGCCAGTAGATCTGACGGCAGCCTGGGCCCGACTAAGCGCCCGCATCGATAAGCACGAAGCCACCCATGCAGAACCGAAAATGAAATCCGCTGGCATCCGTTACCTGAGATATGCCATTAGCGCCGCAGCACTGATTCTGCTTGTTTTCGGGATTTATATGATCGTGAAACTGCTTGCCGTTAAGGAAAACGAGATCCGCATTGCCTCTGCTGACAAGATAGTGCAGCAGGCCCTGCCCGATGGCTCTCACATCACCCTGAACACGAAATCTGCCCTGGGTTATCCCGAACACTTCACGGGAAACGATCGCGCTCTTAAACTCACGGGAGAGGCTTTCTTTGAAGTTTCCCATGACCCTTCTAAACCATTTGTGGTGGATGCCGGTATCGCAAAGGTGAAGGTGCTTGGAACGAAATTCAATGTCTCTGCTTATCCCGGGAAAGATGTTGAAGTCACAGTTTCCGAAGGAAAAGTGCTGCTGTTTACCATACGTTCAGGGAACGGCGACACCTTGTCAGTACTTCTTGAAGCAGGAATGTCGGGAATCATGAAGCAGGGGGCTTTGAAACCTGAAGTTCTGAGCGAGCCTTCTCCCGGCAGGCTCTTCTGGGTGAACCATACCCTTGATTTCAACGTTACTCCTCTTTCAGAAGTGTTTAAACTGATTGAACAATATTATGGGGTGAAAATCTCAGTTTCAGATATTGGTATCCTGAACTGCAGGCTCACCGCCACATTCACCGGCGATCCCGTAAACAGGATCATGAATGTGATCGCAGAATCCTTTGGGATGAAGCTAACGGTTAAAGACAATACTTACTTTTTTCGCGGGAATGGTTGCAGCAAAGGAACTAATTAGATCAGCTTTAATAATCCTTGTTCTCCTGACCCAGCCCCTTTGGGCTTTATCAGGAGATAGCTTTCTTTCCCGCAAGATCTCTCTTAACATTCCGTCATGCAGCCTCGAAACTGCCCTTCGCGAGATAGGAAAGGCCGGTTGCTTCAGGTTTTCCTATGATGCTGACCTCATCCCTGCAGGCCGCAAGGTTGACCTCAAAGCCGGCAATTCCCGTGTAAGCGACCTGCTGAAAGAGATCCTGGGAAAAGAGATCCGCCCCATGGAAATCGGAAACCACGTCGTCCTCATAAGGAACAAATCAGCTGCCCGCGAAAAAAAACCGTATCCCGATATTGTCATCACCGGCAGCATCCTTGACGCTTCCAGCCGGGAACCCCTGAAAGATGCTACGGTATATGAAACCGAAAACAGGAAGTCGGCAATCACTGCAGTGAACGGCAGTTTTAAACTGTTGATCCCGACTGGCAGGAAATGCCGAAGCCTCACCTTCTGCAAAACAGGCTATGCCGATACTGTTATCTTTATCAAACAGGACGAGGAATACAAGATCGACATACTCCTTCGCCCTCTTGAAGAAAGTCTTTCCCGCCTGAATCCGGTTCCAGGACTGATCACTGTCAACCTTATCGACAGCCTGGGATTTGTGAACTGGGTTGTACCGCGGATGACAATGGTCAATGCCCGGAACCTCGAAGTACGCACATCCGCAGCCGTACAGTTATCAATTATTCCATATATAGGCACAAACTGGAAAGTGACTGGCTCAGTCACAAACCGGTTTTCTCTGAACCTGCTTGCCGGGTATACCGGGGGGCTCAAAGGCTTCGAGCTTGGCGGACTTCTGAATATTACCAGGAAGGATGTATGCGGATTGCAGATCGGCGGATTAGGAAACATTGTCGGAGGAAATACCCGCGGACTGCAGGTCGGGGGCTTGTTCAATTACGACCTTGGTACTTTTCACGGAGTCCAGTTGGCCGGTTTGTTCAATTACATGCCTGATACGATACACGGGCTGCAGCTGGGCGGACTGGTAAACATTATAAAGACTCAAAGCAAAGCCTGGCAAGTCTCAGGACTGCTCAACCTGGACCTGAAAGATGCAAGAAAGGTTCAACTGACCGGACTCATGAATTATTCCCATAATGTTGACGGGTTGCAGCTTTCGGGCCTTCTGAACATTGCGCAGAACCATAATGACGGGGTCCAGATATGCGGGCTGGTTAATTATGCCACCATAGTGAACGGCCTGCAGTTTGGCCTTATCAATATTTCCAATACGGTCGAAAAAGGCGTTCCGATCGGGATTTTCAGTTACGTACAGAACGGATACCATACTATTGAGGTTTCGGGCAACGAGATATTTTATGGTAATGTGGGATTTAAATCAGGAACGAAACCTTTTTACACTTTTGTACAGTTCGGAATGGGCAGTGATTACAAACTCCAGGGCTCATACGGCATCGGGACCATCTTTACCCTGAAGAAAAAGCTGTCGATGAATATCGATGCTTCCGCTGGCCTGGTTTATCATCCCACCGATACCGTGTACCATGGGTTCCTTTTGAAAGTAAACCCCTCCCTTGAATACCGGTTTGCAAAACACTTTGCAATCTTCATCGGTCCGGCATATAACTTCTTCCTTTTCACGAAAGGCTCAGCGAGCGCCACCCCGAGAGGCCTTTCACCATACGACTTCTATTTTGAATCCACCCCCAATTCAAGCATCCAAATGTGGCTCGGCGGCGTCCTCGGTGTCCGCTTCTAACCCCTCACTTGTCACCCTGTAACTTTGTTACTTTGCTACCCTGTCACCCTGTTACCCTGTTCCCTTGTCAGCCCTTGCGTAGCAGAGGCATTACTTTCCGCCTGTTATAAAACTGCCGGCGGCAAACAGCCAGATCACCGGGTTTTCAAGGAAATTGCCAATGCTGAATGGCTTGACTGCCAGGAGATTCTCAAAAGTCAGGTTGTGCCTCAGGATCTCTTCGGGGGCCATGTCTTTCGAAGGTATTTCCAGTGATGATAATAATAACCTCATCCCGATAAAGGCATTCTTGCTGTTTTTGCCGTCAAACAGGCCGGCTAACTGATTCAGGCCTGCCTTACTGATAACATCAGAGAGGGCTCCATCATTTGCAATAAACACACTTACCGATGGTGCGTTTTTATCGAAGTTTGCGACTATCCTGAGGATTGCTGAACCAGGTAAAAAAATCTTTCCTGTCAAACTGTCAACAGCTTCATTGATCTGGCTGAAAGTAAGTATACCGGGACTGCTTAGTTTCATTACACCGGAAGGCCTCTGTCCGAATGAAAGAACCTCGCATACCAATGTATCTGCCTTCTCGGGATTTAAAACAATTCTGAAGTCGGGATCCCCTGATGTCTCAGGAGGAATGAAGCCAACTCCTTTCTTCGTTGAAGCAAAGAAATCTGTACATCCTGAGAGATTTTCCTCAGCCTCGGAAAAAGATCCGAAACCAATTGCATAGCCGAGATCTTCGAAACTGACGATTTTTTTGGAATTAATACACTGTCCTCTGATATTATCATCACCTATGGGATGATATACCAGCTTATGATGTCCGAGATCTATTTCGGTAATCCCCTTCTTTTTTTGTCTGCCCGATTCTACCTGCGCCAGAGCCGCTTCAACACTGATTTCGAAACGAAAAATACTGTCGAGCCCGGCTATCTCAAATACCCTGAATACATCTGGGGCCACTCCTGCAAGGTAAAGCTCGTTCAGCCCCGGTTGAAGTTTCTTTTTTGTTTTTAACAGTATCCTGATTCCGGCACTTGAGACATAAGGACATTCCGAAAGGTCGATAACAAGATCCTGCGCTATCTCGGTAAACGCCATAAGCGCCCGGTCAAGATCATAACTGCTGTTGGCGTCAAGCCTGCCTTTTGGCTTAATGCAGCGGGTAGTAAAATCTGTAATAATTTCCATGAGCTATTTCTGTTATTAATCCGTAATCAAAACCTAAAGGGATCAAAGGTAATGAAAATCTTATGCTGGATCAACACTAAAATTCCCTGGACATTTCCTACAGGATTATGCTCATGAAAAATGCTGAACTTCCCCTTGAAATCAATGTGTGTATATCAGGGCTGGGTTACGATATCCGGATGAAATACTTTTATACCAGTCGGTTTTAGCAACACCTCCTGATTCAGCCCATTCTACAAAGTGCAGATACGCCAGGTTGATTGGTGCATATTCAGTAGGATAATCGAAACTTTCCGGGAAATCAAGAGCCCAGGGAAGTTTAGTGGAAGTCATATAGAATTTCATGCTGACTGGTACCGAAGCATCTTCATTGCTGCCAAGCAGGCCCATGTTTGCAAGATCAGTGGGGGGATGGTTGATCAGGTGGATCTCACGGCCCCTGTCCTGGTTGCTGATCATGAAAGGATTCCAGGTATGTATACTGAAATCGGAAGCCGTATATGAATTCGCAGGGACCGTCATTGTTACGCTTAGCGTATACGGGGGATAATAAGTGCTGCCCGTGATGGTATTGGCAAGACCTGGCATATAGTTGTGGGCGTTACCAAAGACTGCAATCACCGGCTTGGTTTGACCGGATTCGAGGTGTGTTGTTCCGTTCAAAGCAAACAGGTTGCCGGCAGGGTCAAATCCGCTTACGTGAAGGTTCGTCAACAGGGAGGCTGCAGCATCAGGAAGCTGGAAGGCAAAGCCATTGTCCATTCCGGCTCCTGCTGCACGGACCACAAATGTTCCTATGATCTCCACGACTTTATTTCCTGCATTGGTTACGGTTTTAAACCTGTAGCCAAGAATAAGATCATTGCAGTCGTAATCTCCTTTCCATGGCCAGAGGTCTTCATAGGCAAGAGTTCCTTCCCCTACTGCGGGATAGTAGTTATTGAAGGCTCTCAGAGGATCATTCGGATAATCATCCGAGATATCGGGAACCCCGTCCCCATCGGAATCAAGGCAGGGCAATGGAGTTGGCACCGGTGTGCAACCATGTTCGCATTCTCCGTCATGACCATGTGCCGACCTGTCTTTTATATGGCCTGCCGAAGGAGAATCTTCATCACAATCCCAGCTGCCGCGAAGATTGGGATGACTGCCGTCAACCTTTTTGTCATAATTATCATGGATCTCAGCAGTTGTTCTTGCCGTGTTCCAGCATCTTACTTCATCTATTTTTCCATGCCAGTGTGAGTTTGTTGCTGCACCTTCATGCATGGCCCCGATCTTGAAATCGGCGCTGGTGTTCAGATTGACTCCATAAGCCGGATTGGTCTCTTCTCTTTCTGCAACACCGTCAATGTATATTTTAATAGTGGTGCCGCTTCTTTTGAAAGCAACATGGTGCCAATTGCCGTCGTCAATACTGGTCATGGATGATGCAGTCGAGACATTATTTATATACCCGCAAACTTTACCGTTGGCAGGATCGATATAAATGCCATAATCAAGTCCCTTGGAAACGATTTTACGTGCCCATGGATCAGGGGACCTTTCAGTGGTATTAACCCAGGCTTCACAGGTAAAAGGCCCGGTACCCGGATTAAAGTCAGAATGGTTTCCAATATTAACATCGTCGTCGGTCCCGTCGAGGTCTATCGCTTTGTTGTCGGAGCTGAGAATACTCTTTAAAAAGTTAATTGAAACATTGATAATCCCGGGACCCAGGATGACTTTCCTCCCGTTCACAAGTACTTGAGCCATATAGGCAGGCAGGCTGAGAGATATAGCAGCCTCTGTTTTACCTTTCTCGATGGCACTTTTATGGAGGAGAATTTTGCCGTCATCCGACTTGATCTCAATTATCTGATTCCCTTGTCCACTGATTTTAAAGCTATAAACAGTGGTCATTTTCCACTGGAAATTATCAGGGATAACGAGGGAATTCATTGACTTCTGATTATCCTTGGGGGCTTTGACATCAAAATTTTTCCTGCAGGCTGAAAAGGTGAACATCAGAACAGTGCATATCAGAAGTGTTTTAACTGTATTGGGCTGAGTAAAATATCCGATGGTCTTCATGGCAAATGCTTTTTATAATCATAACAAATTTATATCTGAATGAAAGGTATATGAAGCGAAAATAAGCATATGTTGCATTTTTCAGGGTTTGTGTTGTGACAAATTAAGTAAGTGTAACTGTACTTAATTGAACAGTGATCATATTAAAAGATTTGGCTGCGGCAGGCTGTACCAGGCAAATTCATGGTTATTCCCCTGTAAAATATTACTTTTACAGAAAGTAAATTCCCGGAATCTTTTCCGGGATTCAAACAAATAAAACATTATGAACACTGCTCATTTACACCTGATGGTCAATCATCTGTCGATTGTCGGACTGGGTTTTGCCATCTTCGTTACCCTCATCGCCCTCTACAGGAAAAACCCTGAAATTGAAAAACTGGCTTGCTGGTTCTATATCCTCACTGGATTATTATCTGCTTTGGCAATACTTACTGGTGACGGCACCGGGGAGATTGTTAAAACCTACCCGGGCATTAGCAACGATGCTATCGAATACCATGAAACATGGGGTTATGTCTTCTTTTACACCCTGGCTTCAATTTCTGCCCTTGCCATTGCAGCCCTTTGGTTTTCAAGGAAAAATCCTCTCATTCTGAGAAAATTCATCCTCACGATTCTAATCCTCGCTTTACTTTCTCTTTTCCTGGCTTTCCAGACAGGGACAACCGGAGGAAAGATCAGGCATCCGGAAATTGATAATGGGAAGTTCAATGGTGCAGTGAATCCCTGATCCCTCAGGTATCCAGGGCTGGGGAACTCCGATCCGCACAGCAGGCAAGTCAGAAATCATGGTTATCAACATTGAATTTGTCAATTGAACAGAATGCTATTTATGCTATTTTTGACGAATTAAAATCTGCAGACAGACACTAAAAAAATTTCATATGAGAAATAACCTGTTTCTTTTATTTTTACTGAGTATGACCGCCATTGCAAATGGTTTTGCGCAAGAGGATGCCGAAGGATGTAAAGACCATCCGTTGCTAACACGCATGCCGGGATATTATATTTCTGAATGTACCCACAATTATAACCAGCTGGATTTTTATGACAGCAAGGGGCAGGAGGTAAAAGTTGAAGGAAATCTCACCTATGCATGGTATGTATTTAACCTTGAATCAGGAAAAACTGAACCAAGTTATTTTCAGATCATAAAAAATTACGCTGATGCAATCATGAAAATCGGTGGCAGGAAAGTATATGAAGATAACGGGCTGGGATGTTATGAACTGAATAAAAACGGAAAAGAATATAAAATTAAAGTCGCCGCAACCAACAACAGCGATATTATTCTGAATATACTCGAAATAGAAGCCATGAAACAGGATATTACCGCAAATGATATGCTGGATGCACTGAATAAGGATGGCTTCATTGCCCTCAACATCCTTTTCGACACAGGCAAATCAACCATTAAAAATGAGTCTCTTTCTATCATCGGACAGGTTTACGAGTTGATGAAGCTTGATCCGGCACTGAACATCAGCATCGAAGGCCATACTGATAACATTGGTGATGCTGCAGCGAATAAAAAATTGTCAAATGACAGGGCCAAATCGGTCATGAATGCCTTGACCGCCAAAGGTATTGATCAAAAACGAATGTCATCTACCGGTTGGGGACAGGAAAAACCGGTCGCTGACAACAGAACCGAGGAAGGAAGAGCAAAAAACAGGAGGGTTGAAATCGTAAAGAAGCCGTAAGCTTTTATTGAGCAAATGCGAACCTAGATCTGATAACTTCTGCAAATGAATATCAAATTATACCGGCCCCAAAACCTCATATTGCAGAACTTCATCGAATACTTTTATATTTTAACCAAGTCTGCGGATGAGGAAACCATTGCTTACCTGACCTTTCCCAACATTTATTCCATGGTTTCGATTAACCGGAATGCAATGATTAAAACCAAAGGGAATACAGTCACAGTAGATTATAATGCGGATAACATTCTGGTGTCGGGCCTTGCAGTAAGATATTTACATCCCTTGCTGATTGAATATTCCGGAGCTGCCAAAGAAATTACCATATGTTTTAAACCACTGGGCCTTAATGCATTTTTAGATCATCCAATAAGCTATTATGCCAAAAATAACACCCTGGATAATAACTTTCAGCCCTTTACCGATTTTCAACAAGAGATGAGATCGGTGATGCAGACAGAAGCCGATGAGAAAAAAATTGCTGCAATGGAAGCCTATTGGATCAGTAAACTTAAAGGTGTAAGCCATCCATTTTTATACCAGGCACTCAACGACATGCTGCTTCCGAACGATAAGGAAATGACCATCGCCGAAATAGCCCGAAAGCATAAGATCTCTCAAAAAACCCTGATCAAACATTTTGAACAACATCTTGGTAAAACTCCCTCTGATTTCAGAAAAATAGTTCGTTTCAGGAATGCCCTCAAACAAAAGGCCGGTGAAAACAAAAAAGACAACCTCACTGACATTACCTACTTTTCCCATTATTTTGATCAGTCTCACATGATCAAGGATTTTAAAGTCCTTACCGGTTATACCCCGAAAGAATTTTTCAAAAAACTCAATTCCAGTTTCGAGGGTAAAATAAACTGGATATTTCTCGGTGAGGGTTAAATTTTTACAATTCCACGAATATCGGTATCCATACTTTTGTGCAGATTGGATCAATGTACAATTGATCCTTATAATAGCATAAAGCCATGAAAAAATCATTTCTGTTTCTGTTTCTGACTGTATTATTCTTCCCCTCTTATGCTTCGATCGATACACTCCGGCATTATACCCCGGGGAGCCCCAGCATTTACTTTCCAACCTATCCTGTTCAGATCGCCCGGTTTATGCTCCCTCAGCCGGGCAACATACTATCACTCCGTGTAACTCTCGGCGGTGATAATCCCGCCGGATCAGCTACTTTGCATCTTTACGGGCACGAAGGCGGTAATATTGTTCCGGACCTCAAACAAGATTTAACCACCCCTGTTACGTTACAGAAAACTACTTCCGGCGACGAAGTGATTTCCGTGACACTGCCTGCACCGGTTCATCTCGACAACAACCAGTTTTTTGTCTGGATCGACAGTTTCCAGAACGCTGCCAAACTTGCATCCGATAATGTTGCTTACCCCGCCTTCTGCCTTGCAGGATCATCTGGCGGTGATTTCTATTACGAATACCTCGAATCATCTGCAGGAGCTCTGTCATATAAACCGAATGCTTTTAAAATCGATGTCATCATCGACTACGAAACTCTTCCTGCCCCCTCCTATTTTGAAGATTATACTGCAGCTTCCGGCATTCTTTCCGACGCTTACTCAAACAGGGGTGCTTCGGTTGGTGATTTCAACAATGATGGCTGGGACGATTTCATCCGCCGTAATCTGCTGTATAAGAATGACCATGGGAATTTTATTGATATCACGGCATCTGCAGGTATTTCAGGAAATCCTTATGCCAGCGCATTTGCCGATATGAACAATGACGGCTTGCTCGACATTGTGTATGTGCTCATTGATTCCATCATAATTTACAGGAATAACGGTGACGAGACCTTTACTCCATTCACTGCTGCCACCTCCAATGCCAGTTATGGCTATGATGGCACCCAAACATTCAGCGTCGCCGATATTAACAACGACAAATATCCTGATCTCTTTATCGGCCGCCTGTGGAAGACGTATCCCAATGCCCTTCCAAATTACCTGTATCTGAACAATAAGGACTTTACCCTGACGGATATCACGACAACCTTGTATCCAACAACCGGCCAGAACCTCAAGCGCACACGGGCCTCGCAGTTTGTCGATTACAATGATGACGGACTGGTTGATCTCTATGTGACAAACTATTACCTCGAACGGGATGAATTCTGGCAAAATAACGGCAACCTGAATTTCGCAAATATTGTTGCCGCCAAAGGGATAGATTCCAACGCCACCGGGTCAAATCACGGAACAGGAGTGGCCTGGGCCGATTATGATAATGATGGCGATATGGACCTTCTTTTGCCGCAGTTTGCCCACCCGGCCTATGTTGTTTTATATGACCACAGAGGTACAACTATCTATCAGAGCAGCGGCCCCCCTGATTATAACTTCACCGACCTAATAGGCCCTCCTTCCATTGATGATGATATTGAATTTGAAGAGACACATGCAGGCGCAGTTTTCGGAGATGTAAACAATGACGGTTTGCTCGACTTCTATATCACGAATTTTTATAACTGTCGGTATTCCGATTTGTACGTTCAGAAACCCGATCACAAGTTCGAACTGAAAACCCAATACTACCTGCCTAGCCAGTATTTCAATACCGGTGAGGATGCCCTGATGTTCGATTATAACAATGATGGGAAGCTCGATCTGATCACCGGACAGTTTAATAAGTATTTCACGATGTTTAAAAATAATTTCCCGGGGAATAACAATTATCTGAAGTTGCTGCTGAGATCAACCAGCGGGAATTCATACGCTCTCGGAGGCCGTGCAACAGTGTATTCGGGCCAGCAACAATTTACAAGAGAAGTTTATACCGGGAGAGGAGCACGAATGGGTGATCCGTATACCCTGCACTTCGGTTTGGGTACCTCCGCCACCATAGATTCAGTTGTTGTGAAATGGCCTGTACATCCGCCGGTGTATGAAACTTTTAAAGGACTTGAAGTAAACCGTGCATATACTCTCTTTGAAGGAGGACAGATTATAATCACCGGACAAGCAGAAAAAAAGATAGTAAATTCCTTTAAGGTTTATCCGAATCCTGCCAGGGAACAATTTACTGTTTCGGGCTGCCTGAACGATGAATCTGAGATTGAGCTGACAATCAGAAATATTACAGGCGCGGAAATCGCAGAAATGCTGCCAAAAACGAAGATCCCTGCCGGCCCGTTCTCATATAAAATATCAGGGCAGCAGATATCACATCTTTCTTCTGGGGTTTACCTGATCTGCCTCAAAACAGGAGGCCTGGACCATTTTGAGAAACTGGTCCTTATAAAATAACACCCAAACGATTAACCCGGGAGATTCGAAAAAATGACATCTGCAAGATATGATCGCAGTGAGGAGATACTATTTATTTACAATACTTGTCTGACCTCTTTTATTGAAATTGCCAATGCATCAAGGGAATATTTTCTGAATAACGAAGTGCCCAAAAAATTGAAAATACTGGAGTTTGCAACTGCAGAGCCTTCAAAGATGTCGTTAAAAGAGCGGGCAAAATTGAAACCTATTCCAAACATCTGGATCGAAAATTTTTCTTCCATCCGGCATGCCGTTATAAGCACTGACCTGAGTATCGTGGTCAATGTTTTGCTGCTCCAAAAAGAAATCAGCCACTCAAAATACGCTATAAATATATTTTCTACAGAACCAGCCGCCAGGCGATGGTTATCTGAAAAATAAACCCCGAAGCAAGCCAAATAAATAGCAAGGTTTAGTAAATTGCCGCTCGAATAAGCCTGAGCCCGGATGAAACTGCCATTGTATAAATTTTTGCTCCTCTCCCTGGGCTTGCTGGTTTTTTCCCTGCCTGCATCGGCCCAGGATCAAAGGCATTACACCTGTTACCGCACTTCAGGGCAGATTGTGGCCGACGGACTGCTTAATGAACCTGACTGGGTTTTGGCCGAATGGTCAGACAATTTCGTCGACATTACCGGGAACCCGAAATTAAAACCTTCCTTTCAGACCAGGATGAAACTGCTCTGGGATAAAGAGTATATCTACATCGCTGCCGAACTTAAGGAACCTCATATCTGGGCGAACATCCGCCAAAAAGATGAAGTAATATTCAATGACAATGATTTCGAAATTTTTTTCGATCCTGACGGAAATGGCCTTGACTATTACGAAATCGAAGTAAATGCACTCGGTACGATCTGGGACCTGATGCTTACAAAGGCCTATACCAAAGGTGGCCAACCTTTGAGCAGCTGGGACCTGCAAGGCATGAAGACCGGTATCCACATCAACGGGTCGTTGAACGATCCTTCAAAGTCCGACACCTCATGGATTGTCGAAATGGCCTTACCCATCAGGGAACTGATGAAGGGAAAAATGCAGCTCAGTAGTCCGGCCGAAGGGGTTCAGTGGAGGGTGAATTTCTCGAGGGTGGAATGGAAAACCTTCGTATCAAACCATTCTTACCAGAAAAAGAAAGACACTAAAACCGGGAAGAACCTGCCCGAAGACAACTGGGGATGGTCGCCAATGGGTGAAATCTCGATGCATATCCCTGAACGATGGGGAAGGCTGGAGTTCTCCGAAGACAACATCCGCCCTCAACCATTACCCTTTAAAAGTGAAAAACAGAAACAGGAATTCAGGATCTGGATGTGGATGGGTGCCCATGAATCCTGGAAAGCCCGTCAATGGGATTCGGTATTTTCAGTATTAAGCAAGGCAGGGATTTCAGGATTGCTTACCCATGCAGGTCCTGCAACCCTGCGCATCATGATCCCTCTTGCACATAAACACGGGATAATCGTTGAAAAATGGTTCATAGCCATGATGAACAACGATACAAGCCTGATCAGTACACACTCTTCCTGGTTCGTACTGAGCAGGGAAGGTAAATCCTCCGTTACCGATCCGGCATATGTCGGTTATTACCGCTTCCTTTGTCCGTCAAATCCAGGGGTCCATCAGTATTTAAAGACTGTGCTTGATGAATACCTGCGGATTGAGGGGCTCGATGGGATCCATCTTGATTATATCCGGTACCCGGATGTCATCCTGCCACAGGCCCTGTGGACCACTTACGGCATAGTGCAGGACAAAGAATATGCTCCTTATGACTATTGCTATTGTAAAGTTTGCCTTGAAAAATTCAGAAAACAATCCGGGATTGATCCTCTGAAAATGACACAGCCAGACACAAATCAGGCATGGAAAATATTCAGATATGATCAGGTTACCTCACTGGTTAAAGAGCTTGCAGATTATTGCAAGTTGAAGAAGAAGAAAATCTCGGCTGCTGTCTTTCCCGGTCCGTCCATCGCAAAACAGCTGGTGAGGCAGGAATGGGATAAGTGGCCGCTCGATGAAGTCATGCCTATGCTCTACCAGGGTTTCTATTACGGCAGCCTCGACTGGATCAGGCTTGAGACAGAAGAAGGAGTAAAATCGGTATCACAGGATACTCCATTGTTCAGCGGCCTTTACATTCCTTCTTTAAATCCCAGGGAGCTGAGGTCGGCCATCAGCAAAAGCATTGAAGGCGGAGCAAGCGGGATATGCCTGTTCAATTATGAATCCATGACTACCCGCTATTGGCAGGTACTGCAACAAGTTCTCAGACCATGAAAAAAACAATGTGGAGTATAAGTCTGATCGTCTCTTTTCTCGCGATCATTAATTCACTGAAGGCACAACCAAACACGCCGTATTCAAATACCGATATTATGAAAAGCAGCAGGATCAGAATCGAAATGCTTTTTCCCGGGGGTAAGCCAAAGGCCCTTATTTTAAGTTTTGATGACGGACAAATTGCCGACAGGCGGCTTGTGAAACTAATGAATGAGTATAGACTGAAAGGGACTTTTCACCTGAATTCAGCAAAGCTGGGAACATCAGGCTATCTTAAAAAAGAAGAAGTCAGGGCTCTGTATAAAGGACATGAAGTTTCGGCACATACTGCCAATCACCCTAACCTTACCACCTTGTCGAAAATCGACATGATCTATGAGATTGTCGAAGACAGGAGGGAACTCGAAAGACTGAGCGGGAATACTGTGAGGGGCATGTCATATCCTTTTGGCAATTATAATGATTTTGTCATCGAAACAATACAAGGCCTGGGCATTGAGTATGCAAGGACTGTCAACGATACTTATAAATTCGGCATACCCGATGATTTTCTTAAATGGGATCCGACTGTCCATCAATTTGGGAAAGCGTATTTTACTCCGAATGATCCTGAAAAAGACAAACAGGAACTGTCTGGATTTTATAAGCTTGTAAGCGATTTTCTTAAATCGGATAATCCTGCGCTTTTCTATGTGTGGGGACATAGTTGGGAGAATGACGGAGCAGGTGACAGGTGGAACGAAATGGAAAAATTTTTCAGGTTGGTATCTAATAATCCTGAGATATGCTGCATCACGCAGATAGAACTGGTCGATTACATCAATGCCTTTAAAAACCTTAAATTCTCTGTTGAAAAAAACTTAATTACGAACCTGGGGTCTCTTGATGTCTTTTTGAAAATGAATGGCAAGGTTTATAAAATTGCAGCCGGGACCACATTAGTCGTACCTGAATAAAGCAACCTGCTGCTTGCATCATCTGAGAACAATTTTCTTGTGTTTTTCATGGAAATTCTGGACTTTTACGTTTTGTTTTTCATATCCCAGCATCATTTCTATCCAAAGTTTGTACCATGAAAAAGATTCCCCGAAAATATCTCGGACTTCCTCCCGCAATACTTGCCGTTGCAGGGTTAACGGGATTTAAAGACAACGCCCCTGCCCGGACCGTAACGCATCCGAATATCCTGCTGATCATGGTCGACCAGATGCAAACTCCACCCGAAGGATATAAAGACGGCGAGGGTGCTGTAAAGGATTTAAAAGAGATACTGGGTTTCAAAACGCTGAGTGACGGAAATTCATATAGCCGTTTCTTTCCCGGCCTGCTGCGCCTGAGACAGAACGCAGTGATCCTGAAAAAACATTATACTGCATCTTCTGCCTCGGTTCCAAGCCGTTCCTGCATCATGACCGGGCAGTATTCGACCGTGACCGGGGTTACCCAGACCGACGGACTGTTCAGGTCGGCCGAAACGGTTCCCTTCCTCGACTCCCTTGGTGCACCTACAATTGGCGATCTGTTCAGGGCTGCCGGTTACACCACCCACTATTTCGGGAAATGGCATGTTTCAGACCCCAAACCACCCACTTACCTTGAACCCTGGGGATTCGCCAACTGGGAAAGCTCATATCCCGAGCCTCACGGAGGTTCCAACAAAAACCTGGGGGTTTACCGTGATGTCATGTTCACAAACAATATCGTTGATTTCCTTCAGACCATGGGAGGCGATACCACCCAGGCTCCCTGGCTCACCGTGGCCTCGCTTGTAAATCCGCATGACGTCAGCTCCTTTCCGATCAACTGGCAGGTACCGCCCGACACAAACGGGGTTGTTCGATGGGCAGGTTATCCACCTCCTTTGCTTTTTCCTGTACAGGGAGATACAAGCACCTGGGGCGCAGTGCCGACCTGGGAAAACGGACAACAGGTTTATAAGAACATACGGGTCGCACTGAACCCCGAAGGCTTTCCGCAGGAAAACTGCGCCCTGCCCCCTACCTTTGGTGAGTCCTTAATCGACAAGCCCCGCTGCCAGCAGGACTATGCTTTTAAATGGGGTCTCGCATACGGCGCAAATACAGATTACAATTTTATCGTCAATCACCAGGATTACCGGTCCTCCCTGCCATTCCAGCTCCAGGGAACCGACTATTCAGAATGGTCGCTCCGGTATATGCAGTTCTATTTCTACTGCCAGTACCTTGCCGAACTGCAAATCCGCCGGATATTGAAAGCCCTTGACGAAAACCGTCTTACCGACAATACCATCGTTGTGTTTCTTTCAGATCACGGGGAAATGGCAGCATCCCATGGCGGGATCATACAGAAATGGCATAACGCCTATGAAGAATCGGTGAGGGTTCCGATGGTCATTTCTTCACCTCTTGTCAACTCGAACAAAGATCAGATGAGGGAAATAACCGAGCCCACCAGTTCCATTGACCTTGCGCCGACCCTGCTTGGACTTGCAGGAATCAATACAAAAGCCCTGGCCGAAAAAATGTGTAGCTCCCGTCACAGCCCGGGGATAACCCAATTCCCCGGGGCTGACCTCTCATCGTATATCAGGGGGACCAGCACCGGGCCCATTATAGGCCCCGACGGAAACCCCAGGACCGGGGTTCTGTTTATGAGCGATGATATGATCACCGGGATCAGTGATTCAAGCAAAATTCCTCAGTTCAATTTATTCCTGCACCGGGTCGATTCAACGAAAAACCTGGGATATCCGCTTGTTGAAGGCCCTGTTCGCCAGCCCAATAACGTAAGGGCTTTCTGCACCGGGGACTGGAAGATCGTTCAGTATGTCGATCCGAAAGGAATTGCAAACGAGGAATGGGAACTTTATTGCCTCAGCAACGATCCAAACGAGGAAAACAACCTCGATAATTACGCCAGCGGGGAAGTACGTGCCAATGCGTATGTGCCCGGCATGACCCGTGAACAGCTGATTGCGAAAAATGATACCCTGAAAAATCAACTTGCCAGGGTCACCGGAATTGCCGAAACTGCTGCTTTGCCGAAACAGGTACAACTGTTCCAGAATCTGCCCAATCCCTTCACTCAGCAAACAAATATTTCCTTTTATATCCCCGTTGCCGGGCCTGTTTACCTTGTGATCACCGATCTTACGGGAAAGGTCGTTAAAACCCTCGAAAACCGTATCCTGCCTGCAGGTATGCATCAATACACGTTTGATGCCGTGCAGTCATCCGGGGGCATCTACCTGCTAACACTGAAGTATAACAAGCAGCAGCTGGTAAAGAAAATGATACTGTCGAAATAAAAACAATCTCTGCCTAGGGTGTTCTTCAATATCCCTTCGGCCAGGCGCTTGCCCATTTCTTCACGTTTGAAGGCGGACGCTGGTTTTTCAGTTCATTGGCCATGAACTCAAAATAAGGCTCGCTGTGCCTGTAAAATAGTTTGAATCCCGCACAGAGATAATTTAAACCAGGCTCTCCCTCAGGAGTACTGATGATGCGGTTTTTAGGGCATTCCCCCTTGCAGAGATCAAGGAATTCGCACTTACGGCAAAATACAGGAAGCGAATCCCTTTTATCCCTGCCAAACTTTAGCTGGAACTCCGAGCTCATCAGAGTCAGAAGCGATTTCTCATTGATGTTACCCAGCCTGTATTCAGGAAAAACATAATGGTCACAGGCATATACATCCCCGTTGTATTCCACAGCCCCTGCATTTCCGCAGGTTTCGGCCGATACGCAAACAGGAGGGGGAACACCCATCCAGTTTGCAAGCACACAATCGAAAGTAAGCACAAAATAATCACCGACATCCTTACGCACCCATTCATCGAATATCCTGACCAGGAAATTCCCGTAATCAAAGGAATCAACAGTCCAGTCGGTAACCTCGGCATTCCTGTTCTGCTTTGCAGGCTGAATGCTGAGTTCACCCGGCTTTGCCCTGGGATCGGTCCACTCAACCACCGGAAGGAACTGCATAAAGCGGCTGCCTGCACCTTTTAAAAACCGATAAACCTCATCCGGGAACTTAACATTATAATCATTGACTGCGGATAAGGTATTGAATTCGACCTTATGCTTTACCAGTAATTCAAGGCCTTTCATGCATTTCACAAAACTGCCATGTCCGTTATTGTATTTCCGGTAATGATCGTGGCAGTGCTCAGGTCCGTCGACCGAAAGGCCGATCAGGAATTTCTGGTCGCTGAAAAAACGGCACCACTCATCGGTAAGCAGGGTGCCGTTTGTCTGCAATGAATTCTCAATTACTCTTCCCGCACCGTATTTCTGTTGCAGTTGAATGATCTTCCTGAAGAAATCCATTCCCCTCATGATAGGCTCCCCTCCATGCCAGGCAAAGAGTACGACCGGGTCTCTCGAGGTATAAATAGTCTGTGCAATATACGTTTCGAGCAGCTTCTCGCTCATCGCGCATTGCTGCTGGTCCTCTGGATATAGCTTTGCCTTCTCAAGGTAATAACAATAGGCGCAGTTCAGGTTGCATGCCGACCCTATGGGCTTTACAACAAGTGAAAAAGGAAGCTGGGGTGAAATGTTTATGCCCATTTTCATGAACTGTAAGGAAAACTGTCACAGACTACAGCTGATTATTTCTGTGAATCAATATATCGCTGCAGATCCGACTGGCTTGAAGAACGCAGAGCGCCCTTAACCCGGTCATAATTAGAGGGGTCCCAGCAATGAGAATATGCATATTTCGCTAAGCTAAGTCTCGAAGATTCTCCCGACATAAGATAGATCAGGTCGACGATCTGCTCTGCTTTCAGGCAGTTCTTGTCGGCCAGGTTCTTCGACTGCGAAAGTTTCGGCCCGTCGAAAGGTGCGTTGGAGATCATTTCCCTGGAAGCAATGAAATTCGGCTCATCCATTGGATTTGAACAGCCTTTTCCGCTCTTGCCCGATGGCTTGGATTCAACAACCGCAGTCTCCGTCGATACCTTCTCTGCCTTCTTTGCACTGTTATCTGCAGCAGTGGCAGCCTTGTCTTCATTGTGAACATATTCGGAACTCGTTTTCTCAAGAATGAGTGTGCCTTTGCCCGAGTTTCTGATTACATAATACATCTCAGACCCCGGAGAATTAAAAATGGTTTTCGAGATTACCGGGATGGTACTGGATTCAAAAAGGATGCGGAGTTTAAAAGTCGGCCCGCCCGGACGGTCAGTCTCAACGCGGCTTGCAGGTTTGTCGTTGCGCGGTGAATCATTTATATAAGCGGTGAATTTTTCTCCTTTCTCGGAGAAGATCACTATCGATAACTGGGCACTTGCTTTCCCGGCAAACATCAGCGCCAGGACCAGTGGTATAAAAATGCGTATGGATTTCATATCATTCGGTTTTAAGTTTTGTTTATACAACGGTAAAATTAGAAAACTGTTATTGAGTTTTATTTTATTTAAGATTATTTTAATAACCTTTGCTCCTCCGTAACCTCAAGTGAAGGTCATCGGTATATTGTATGACAGGGATGAACAGAACGATAGCTATAATCGCCCCTTTGATCGACAGGCACCAGGTGCATCCCGATTTCATCCTGAGGCTGAAAAATAGTAATCGGGAACTGACCCTGGCAGCGCTGCACGAACTGGCCGAAAAGCGATTTGACCCTTACCAGGTTTCCCGTGGTTTCGATTACGAAGAGATTGTCCCGGCTGCCGGGTACTATCTCCAGGGCCTGCTGCACCAGCAAGGCTATGACACCATACTCACCAGTAAATACGACAAGGAAACCCTCAGGACTGTCGCCGGCAAAGACCCGTTTGCAGTCCTTGTTTCCACTACCATGATCGTCACTGCAGAATCGCTTCTTGAACTGTTCTCGATGATCCGTAAGGAAATACCCGATACGCCAATAATCGCCGGAGGAGTTTTTGTGTGGAAAAATTATTTTCTTTACCTCGACCATCTCAGGGATTCTCAGCAGTTCCCTCTTCATCCTGCCATACTTTTCCATCCTGACCATGCAGGGATGACTGCGGATGTCCTTATCGTGGCCCCCCACGGAAGATCCTCTTTGCTTGAAATCCTTGCATCTCTCGAAATGCGCAGAAAATCATCATTCGGGCATATCGCAAACCTTGCCCTGCCTGCGAAAACAGGGTTTGTATTTACAAAAAGAGAAGAAGAGCAGGTCGATTACAATGAAGATTACACCCGCTGGGACCTGGTAAGTGAAATGCCTGTAAAAATCCCTCTCCGCACATCCATCGGCTGTCCGTACCGCTGCACTTTTTGCGACTTCTACCGTCTGTTCCCCAGGGTGTTCATCCGCAGTGAAAACAGTCTTTCAAAAGAACTGAAACTGATGAAGGAGAGACTGGGGAGAACACCGGCTGTCATCCATGTTTCTGACGATAATGTATTTATCAATAAGAAACGCGTTCAGGAAGTCTGCAATGCGATCATCGGGTCGGGGATCAGGAACTGGGCCGGTTTCATGAGGGCAGGAGAATATTCCGAAGAGGAGATGAACCTGATCGTCAGATCAGGGCTGACCCTTGGGTTTATAGGGGTCGAATCGGGCGATCCCGGGCAGCTGAAGCGGATGAACAAGAACCAGGACATTGAAAAAATGAAACGGGGGCTCGAACAATTCGATGCACATGGCATTAATACAATGATGACTTTTGTCGTTGGATTTCCGGGAGAAAACCAGCAGACCATAGAGAATACAATCAGCTTTATGAATTCTCTTTTCCTGCCAAACCTTCTCGCCAGTTACCGCATGTTTACACTTCTTGTCGAACCCATGAGCCAGTTGAACAATCCTGCAGTCCGGGCAAAATGGAATCTTACAGGAACCATGGGAAAATGGTCGCACTATACTATGAATTCCGAGGATGTGTATAAAGCCGGCTTCAGCCTCTTCAGCGGGATCAGCAGCATCCCCTATCATTATGGAGAAGAAAGCAACTTTTTCAACAGGGTAAAATTCAGGTTTCCTGCCCGGAAATCCCTGATGCAGCTCAGGCAGCAACTTACGGTAAAACTGATTGAAGATGCTCCCTGGGATCAGGCTGGATCCATTCTTGAGGACATGGCAAAGCAGATGAATCTGCCTTTTACCGGCATCAGCGAATCTCTGAGGAATGAGATCTTCGTTCCCTTCCCGACACAATCTCCCGAGACGAAATAAAGGCCTCTTTGATATTTATACCTATAAAGGTTTAATAATATTATTTTTATTTTGACTAATTCCAAACAATCCATTGTATATTTGCGGTGTAATAAAAAACCTCCCGGGATTACAGGTTGTTTTCCGGAATCATTAAGCAATAACAGCCTTAACCAAAAATTCAGATAACATGCAAAAGATCGTATATATAATGCTGACGGTGATCACCATCGCCCTGGCAAGCAGTACTTTCGCACAGGATAAACCATATAAGAATGGCTCCGTATGGAGTGTAGGCCTGATTAAAACCAATGCAAACATGAGTAAAGAATATCTTACTCAATTAAAATCAACATGGATCGCTGTTCATGATGAAGCTGTCAAGCAGGGACTGATCCTGTCATACAAGGTTCTGTCGGGTAGCGCTGCAAATCCTGAAGACTGGGACATCCTGCTTCTGGTCGAATACAAGAACATGGCAAGTCTCGACGGACAGGAAGCCAAATGGGATGAAATACAGAAAAAGGTTGTGGGTAATGAAGATATGCAGAAAAAACTGAATGAGAACAGGTTGAGTATGCGCACAGTCTTCGGGGGGAAACTGCTACACGAGATTGTTTACAAGTGACGAAAATTCTATACAAAATAAACGCCTGACACTTTATTCGTTCAGGCGTTTTTTATTAATATCCGGTTCTTTCCCTGAGAAAAGGGGTTTAACCTTTAGGATTAACCGAGCAAGCTGGAGTCTATTGCTTAATGAATTTCCCCTTTGCAAAATAGTTATCACCATTGAGAAACACAAAGTAAATGCCGGCTTTAAGGTTACTTATATCAATCCTGACTTTTTGTCCTGTGATCTGCCGGGTAATGACTTCCTGACTTTGACAGTCAAAAATGGATAATTTTCCCTGTTCTGCCGATGCTTCAATAGTGATTTCAGTAGAGGCGGGAATGGGGTATATTTTCAACTGGTTTGATGCTTCATCCAGGTCATCAACCCCAACCGCATACCCCCCGCCATTCGTAGTTTTGAGTATGGTGCCGGCGTCTCCAACGGTATAACCTGTATTCTGGTCAACAAAATAAACCAGCCAAAGATTATTGGAAGTCCCAGTTTGTAAAACCATCCAGGTATTTCCGCCATCAATAGTTTTAATTATTTTGCCACCCTCCCCCACCACAAAGCCTGTTGTGGCATCCGCGAAATAAACAGAATACAATTCCGGAAAATATTCGGAGGATTTAAGTGTCCATGTTGCCCCGGCATTCGTAGTTTTAATGATTATCCCTTTATTTGTGATCATGCTGAAACCCACAGCATATCCTATATCAGGAGTTGCAAAATAGACAGAATTCAGAAGACTGTACTGGGATCCGAAATTCTGATGCGCCCAACTGGACCCTCCGTTGGTTGTCTTAATAATCGTACAATAATAGTTCAAATCTACCCCTACCGCAAAACCGGTTAATTCACTTGTAAAAAACACAGAACTCAGTTGGGCCTGCACTCCTGAGTATTGTGTTGTCCAGCTGACTCCGCCATTCGCAGTTTTCACAATGGCAGAATACCCGTTTGTGCCCCCGACTGCATGGCCATGATAAGCATCTGTAAAATGAACCGACGATAATGCCAGGTTTGTTCCAGAAGTCTGGCTTGTCCAGCTGACTCCACCATTGACCGTTTTAAGTATTTTTCCTCCATCGCCTGTAATATAACCGGTATCCACGTCGGTAAAAAAAACTGAATAAAGGGTGGATGAAGTACCCGAAGGCTGACTTGTCCAAATATCTCCGCCATTAATTGTGCTTAATATTATTCCGTTGCTGCCGACAACATGGCCTGTATTCTGATCGGTAAAACTAACAGAACCCAGGGTTTTGGTCGTTCCTGAATTCTGCTTGAACCACTGTGCTCTTGCATCGCTTAATGCCAGCAATGCAATGAAAAGAATGAATACTTTTTTCATAATTATGGTTTTAGTGTCGGACAAATATATCTCCCGCTGGAAACGGATCAAAATTATTCTTCGAAACACCATTCGTTGATGTTGCGATAAATCCAAAATTTGCTAAAAGGAAAAGGAAGAAACAGCAGAAATTACTAAATCACTACTTGCCTGTCTGGGTTTTTGCCGGAAATATGAAATACATTTCTGGCTGTAGAGCTTTATTAATTGATTAAAGAAGAATCTGATCCGGAAAAAATCACTTCTTCGTTACAAACATACCATCCTTGATCATGGCTTTCACAGTGGATTTCGCGAAAGTGTAGGCCAGCTTGTCGGTGCCATCTTCCAGCGTTCCGTTAACAGAAAAGGCCACCAGGGCATCCACCTGCAGCGAATCAGCGATGACCATGAAAGCTTCGCGCGATTTGATATTAGACTGTTTGATATTGGCGTACGCTGTGATTGCAGCAATGCCTTTTTCGTTAAGGAATTTTTTCATGATAAAAATGTTAAGTTGGTCATCGTAAAGGCAGAGAAAAAGCTGTTTGAAGAAAATTAATTTGACATGCAAAATATGACACTTATGGCATCACAGACCAGGAGGTCTAACCCCCGGGAGGTATAAGGAGGATTAACTAAAAATTCCAAAATTTTTCAATTCTTCAAGTAACGCTTCACTACTCACCGGCTTGGCTATAAAACCATCACAACCTGCGTCAAATGCCTTTTTCTCGTCACCTGTCATCGCATGAGCAGTGATGGCAATGATTGGAATATCTTTCCGAAATAACCTTATTTCCCTGGTAGCTTCAAAGCCATTCATTAAAGGCATTTTAATATCCATAAGCACCAATGATATCTCTGGATGTTCACGGCAAATATCCACCGCTTCTTTGCCGTTTTTTGCCTGGAATATTGCTGATGTATGCTTTTTTAAAAACGATTCCAGGTATAACCTGTGCGTAAATTCATCCTCAGCAATAAGGATTACAGGGAGTTTAAACTGAGCATACTTTTTCACTGGCTTACTGTTCTCAACATTCTCGGGGATGCCGGGTTTATTGGGAAGTGAAAACAGAACTGTGGTTCCTTCACCTTTTTCAGATTCCAGGCTGATTTCTCCTCCCAGTAACTTTGTAAGCCCTTTGATGATCGACAAGCCTAATCCACTGCCTTCATGACCGCGCGTATTGGCAATATTTTCCTGCATAAAACTTTCAAATATTCGTTCCTGCGCCTCTTTTTCAATACCTATACCCGTGTCTCTAATAAAAAAATCAATGTTCTCCGTATGTACAGAATATCCCAGGGTGATGCCGCCTTTTTGAGTAAATTTAACAGCATTGTCAAGTAAATGGTAAATGATTTTTCTGAATAATTCGGGATCTGTCTGTATGCTGAAATCTTCTGTATCTGCAGGAATTGAAAGGGAAAACCCGAGTTTCTTTATCTCGCAAAAAGATTGAAAATTATCCTTTAAATTTATCAGCACCTTATTGATTATAACAGCTTTGCGATTGACTTCGATGGAGCCGGATACGATCAACGATATATCCATATAATCAGTGATGGTATTTACCAAACGTTCACTTGAGGCTTTAAGCAATGATAAAAATTGAGTCTTCTCTGCATCAGTCAGGTCTGGCTCGGTCAGGAATGCACCAAAGCCAAGGATCCCGTTCAGAGGCGTACGTACTTCATGAGAGATGTTTTGCATGAAAGCCGTTTTCAGACGGTCGCTGGCTTCGGCTTTTTCCTTAGCGGCAACAAGCTCAAGGTTTTTCTTCTCAACTTCAATAGTGCGCTCAATGACCTTTTCTTCCAAAATATGATTTTGATTTTCAAGCTGCTGATGCATGTAACGTGCTTCAAGCAGGATCCTGATTCTCAGTCCGGCCTCAATGAGGTCAAATGGCTTTACCAGAAAATCATTCGCTCCGGCCGACAGGGCCCGTTGTTTGGTCTCGGTAGTCATATCCGCAGTAAGAACCAGTATGGGGAAATACGTTCCCTGTGGTATCATACCCCTCAATTCCTCCATCACCTCAAAACCGTTAAGGTGAGGCATTAACAGATCAAGCAGGAGAATATCAGGTTTGAACGAATTGAAAAGTCCTTGTACCAGCCTTGGGTCCGTAGTTGTTTTAATATTTGTATAACCCTGCATCTCGAGTAAGCCAACAAGAATATCAACGTTGGCTTCCTTGTCATCCACAATAAGGATGTTCGAATTTTTCAACCATGAATTAATCATAGATCATTCATTTATCTGTATTTCCATTGCCTACCCACTCATCTACCATCAGCAAAAAACTGATTATTTCAAGTGGCTTGGTTAAATAATCTCTGGCACCTGCCAGCATTAAATTCTCAACTTGCTGAGGCATGGCATCAGCGCTGATTATGACGACGGGGATATTGCAAGTCTTTGAATTTGCCTGTAGTTTTGCCAATACTTTGCTCCCATGCATGTCGGGAAGATCCAGATCGAGCAATATCAGATCAGGAGCGTAATCAATTGCCAGATTCACAGCTTGTTTTCCCGAAACGGAAGTGATTAAACGTATAGCCGGGCGCTGATTCTTAAGAATTTCTTCCACCAGCTCCGCATTGGAGATGTTATCCTCAATGTATAAAATGGTTGCGGCTTTTTCGGTGATGCCCGATTCAGTTTTCGCAGTTTCATTTGACCTTGAACTCAAGGTTTTCTGACTTTCAGCCAGCGGCAGCTCAATCCAGAAGGTACTTCCTTCCCCCGGGATACTTTCCACACCTACCCTCCCACCCATAGCATCCATCAATTTTTTCACAACAGTAAGCCCGAGCCCTGTGCCTTCAGTTTCAGATTTTTCAGCACCTATCCTTTCGAAAGGATGAAATAGCTTTCCCAGGTCCTCCGCACTGATCCCGGGTCCCATATCACTTACTGAAATCCTTACTGCCGGGATGCAATCAGGTATCGCTTCCTGTAAAACAGTTTGTATAATTACAGATCCTCCTTCACGGTTATACTTAACTGCATTGTTTATCAGATTAAGTAATACCTGTTTTAACCGCTGAATATCGGCTTTTACAAAAAGCTGGTTACCGGGTGATGATACTAATTCTGTTTTAAGATTACGCATTACTGTGTTCGGGTGTACAATATCGATCATCTCCCCTATAATAATACTTAGCTGAACCGGTTCCAGGGAAAGGGTTATACGACCCGCTTCAATCCGCGAAATGTCCAGAACTTCATTGATTAATTGCAGCAAATGAGTTCCGCTTGCTAAAATATGATTAACCCCTTTTTTTTGACCAGGGTTCAGCTGGCCCATCTGCATCAGTTGTGCAAAGCCCAGAATTGAATTCATCGGGGTCCTCAGCTCATGGCTCATACGTGAAAGGAATTCACTCTTTGCTACATTTGCCTTTTCCGCTTCATTTCTTGCATTGATGATTTCCGCTTCTGCAAGCTTCCGCTCAGTGATATCAATCATTATTGTCAATAAACACAACTCCTGCCCTATGTATATGGTCTCGGCCGAAAACAATCCGATCATTGTGGAACCGTCTTTTCTTGTAACCTCAACTTCAATTTCTCTGACCGGAATATTCTGACTTAGTTTTTCAAGTATTGAGGTTCTCAGCAGGGAATCTGTAAAAAGTTTAAGTTCAATTGAACTTTTCCCAACGACTTCCTCGCGAATAAAGCCTAATTTATTCAGAAATGAATTATTAATATCAATAAACCTTCCATCTAAACCTGATATAGCCATCAGGGCCGAGTTTGACTGAAAAGCTTTGGAAAACTTCTCTTCCGAAAGCTTGATTTTTGAAATATCCTTACTTACTCCGAAAATCGCAGGATTACCATCCCATAAGCCAGTCTTAACCCTTGTTTCCACGGGTATATAATTTCCCGATCTGGTGATCAGTGGAACCGGACAATAATCAGCCGTCCCTGCAAGCATTTCGCCTACTATTCTGCCGGCTTCTTCACGGCGTTCGGCCGGGTGGACGATTAGTACGGATTTTCCGAAAAGTTCCGGTGTTGAATATTCAAGTCTTTTTGTAACTGTGGAATTGGTATGAATCATGTTTCCCTGTTCGTCGAGAACAAAAAGGAAGTCATCAATAGTATTGAAAAAAGTTTCATAATTATACCGGGTCTGATCCAATAATGTTTCTACTTTCTTCTCATCCGTGATATCCCAGTTTGTACCAATCATGTGCAAGGGTGTTCCGGCGTCATCACGCTGAACGATAGCAAGCGCCCTTATATTCCTGATAGTTCCATCAGGCCGGACCACCCTGAATTCGGTATCGAACTCCTTTTCACCCTCAATTGCCATCCTGATTTCTGCATCGCCCCGTTGGCGGTCGTCAGGATGGAGCCCTTTCTGCCAGGCCTCATAGGCTCCGCTGAAATCCTTCTCCTGCAGTCCGTAAAGAGAAAACATCTGGGCATCCCACACCAGGATATTGCCGACAAGATCATAATCCCACACCCCCACTCCTCCGGCACGTGCCGCTAATTTTAGTCGGGCCGAAACTTGTTTCAGCTGTTCTTCTGTCTGTTTGCGTTCGGTGATATCTTTAATAAATCCGTGCCATAGCACGGTACCGTCGGCCTCGCGCTGCGGTGCTGCATTGCCTGATAACCAGCGAACATCTCCATTCTCAAATTTCACGCGATACTCATGGTTCCAGATTGTGAGATCCTTCGCCGAAAGCTGTATCGTTTCTACCACCGCCCCGATGTCATCAGGGTGAATCCTAGAGAATACAGTTGAAGCATCCTTTGTTACATCTTCCGGACTAACACTGTAAATCTCACGGATACCTTCACTGGCATAGGGGAAGCAGGAGCTGCCATCAGGGTGCAGCCTATACTGGTATACAACACCCGGAACACGGTCGGCAATCTTATGAAGCGTGTTAAGAGCTTCCTCCAATGCTTCTGCTGCCTTGTTCCTGGCTTCATATTCAAGTTTCAGATGTTCATTGGTTAAAGCCAGCTGGGCTGTCCTTTCATCGACAGTAAGCGCAAGGCTTACATTTAGTTTGCGAATTTCGTCTTCCGCAAGTTTGCTATCAGTGACATCCCTGTATTTCCATAAATGGCCTGTGTATTCATTATTGCTATATGTTGGAATATAATCTCTTTCAAAATGCCGTCCATCCACCAATGCCAGTTCCTCATTGAATACTGCAACCTTGTCTGCCAGTATCCGGCTGATATCAGCAACAAATTTTTCAGGATTTTTGAAATAGATTTTACTCTGCTCCGCCGATTCTGAGCAATCCGCACCGATGAGAGCCTGGGCTGGTACCTGGATGCCAAACATTTCGCAAAAAAGCTCGTTGGTCAATAAAATTTTCCTGTTTGCACTCTCAAGCAATATACCTTCCTGCAGGTTGATGATAAGATTTGATAAAAGAGTCGTTTTATTCTGTATTTCTCTTTCATAATTCTTTCTATCGGTGATATCGCGAATGGTCCCGGTTATTCTATATGGCCTGCCGTTGGCATCATATATAAGAGTTGATGAAATCGCAATTGATAAAACTGCACCATCTTTGTTTCGTAAAGACAATTCATAATCGGTCACGCTTCCCCGTTTTTCGATTTCCGAAAAAAAGGAAATCCGGTCTTCCTGGTTTTCATAAAATGCGACAAGCGACTTCCCGATAAGCTCATCCCGGGTATATTGTCCTTTCGAAATAATTTCTATGGAAGGACTGATTTCAAGAATAGTGCCATCAATTGTTGATTCGTAATATGCATCATGAATACTTTCGAATATTTTGCGGTATTTTTCTTCGCTTTCCCTCAATATCTTCTGGGAGTGTTTACGTTCGGTAATATCAACCACGATCAGATGGCATTCTTCTCTGTCTTCGGTTGCAATACCTGAAATGTGGATGTATATTGACAATTCATCTTTTGTCAACAGCTTTACTTCACATGATTCTTTGTCTTTCGTGCTGAATGCTTTTGTGAGGAATACATCGAATTCTTGTTTTGTATCATCTGAAACAAAAAAACCGAACGACTTGTTTATTAATTCAGATCGATCACTCCCGATAATTTCCGCTCCTCTTAAGTTTAGCTGGAGGATCTTTCCTTCTTTCGACAACGAAAAATAGCCCGATGGTGCAAAATCGTACAACTCAACAAATTTCAATTTCTCAGATTCTATCTGAAGATTTGATCGCTTAAGCGCATCAAATGCCTTATGTAACTCATCTAATTCAATAACAAGTTCTTCTTTTGTCTTTTCTTGGTGCTTCATAAGTTTAACATTAATTCTACCGGTCCGGAATATTATTGTGCAGATGATCTCTGCTCTCTTAGGTTGTAAGAAAACGTTGTTTGCATTTTTCGTTGCTTTTTGGGTATAACGCTTATAATGAATCGTTTTACTTGTATAATTTCACGAGCCATATCATAATATTCTCATTTTCTGATAGTAAAGATATGGATTAAATTTGAGAAAATGTTCGAAATGACAAGTAGGGACCAGAAAACGGTTGGATCACCCGCCTGGAAAACATGGATTTAACTTATGCATTGAATTCTGTAGGAATTACAGCTCTTTAGATAAATTACAGGACCCCAACCGCGTTGTCCTGATCCTTTGAACTCATAGCCGGAAAATTGTTCCTGAATTCACTGGGTGTCATCCCGGTAAATTTTTTGAAGGCGGTATTGAATGTTGATTTGGAAGCAAATCCGGCAATATTGGAAATCCCAAGAATGGAATACTTATCGTTTGCCGGATCAGTCATCAGTGATTTAGCCTCGTTTATCCTGTAAGAATTTATATAATGATAATAATTCTGGTGATAAAACTCATTGATTATTTGGGAGATGTATTTACTGTTGGTGTTCAGGCGTTCTGCAAGGTGGTCGATGGTAAGGTCACTTTGAGTGAAGACTCTTTCGTTCTTCATCAGCGACTCAAGCTTTGCAGCCAATTGGTTTTTCTGTTCTGGAGTCAGAGGGGATCCCTGGTATTTTACAGCTAACGTCTTTTCGTTTCTGACTTTTTCTGCCGGTTCACCTGGTTTTAATGCATCTTCACCTGGCGAGAGGGCGGGGATGTATTCAATTTCTTCAATTTCGCTGATCGTAATTACTTTTTGATTTAACCCCCGCATTCCGGCAAATAAGGTGATTCCGAGCATCGAGATAGTATAGAGGACACCTGCGGTCCAATACTGACTGAAACCTATGACATACAGCAAATTATTGAAAATAAAAAAGATCAGGAATGAAATCATAAACGACCTGGTCCAGGATGTATCGATTTGCTCGGTACTTGAAAAATGATTTTCAATCAATGAAAGGTGTTTGCGGTACTCCTTGATGGTAAGGATTAGATAAAAAATCAATTGAATATTTACAACCACGTAAATGACAACAATGTAGATAATCAGCAGGTATAAGATCAATGGGCCGGATTTCTGGAAATCAAAAGTGAAGGAGAGGTACCCGATCTTTTTGGCATATGTCAGAAAAAGGAAGGGTGTGTTCAGAAAAAGGATTGCCGCAGCTGGGAGAAAATGGATTGCATCCTTGATGGTAAACCTGAAATTGATGCGGGTAACAGAAAGGATATAGAGATAGAAAACAGGTATTAAACACAAAATAACCGGTAGGATAGGGTAATAAAGATAGGTTATAGCAGAAAATAATTTAAGCCTGTATAGAAGGTTGAAACCGAAATATACCGAGAGGAAAATATAGAACACGCCGAAGATGATTCTTGAGGCACCACCTGTCTCCGACCTTGAAATAAAAAGGAGAAAGGCTATCACGATACATTGATAAACAGGCAGGGTATATAATATGGTCAGAAATGATTCCACATCCGTTTTCTTTACTGCAAAGTTACTCAATTTAACTGGGCCTCAGCGCAAAGTGCACCTGTAGATCGCTTTAAACCATAAGGGACTGGTTCATTCTGCCGAAATCGATACTGGTGCGAATTCAGGAATCTGAACCTGTAAAAAACACATTCCGACAGTAAAAAGCGGAATTTTGCTCCCGCCCTAAACTCAAAAAATAATCATCATGACTAAAACTAAATTCTCTAGGTGGAATCTCCTGATATTGCTGACGGCAATCACCTTTTATGCAAAATCTCAGAATTACGTGGAAATTGGAAGTGGCACTGTTTCAAACAGCATGCCTGTTTATTCCAGCTGGAATTATTCCTGGAGTTCGCTGATTTACAATCATACCGATCTCGGAACCGCCAAATCCATCATCAAAATAGCCTTGAACTGTACCAACGGACCCAGGACAGTTACCAACCAGAAAATCTATTTCAAGCTGACATCCAATTCTGTGTTTGCCAATGCAAATTATGAAGACCCTCTCAATTATGGATATACCCTTTGCTTTCAGGGAGATCTTACTTTCGTGACGGGCTGGAATGAGATCACTCTGCTTACACCCATTCCTTATGATGGCGTGCAGAATATTGCTATTCAATGGGAGGACCGCTGGGGAAATACTTATGGTCCTAACTTTAATTCCACGAGCTCATCAATAAACAATAATAAAAATTGCGGCAACGATCAGAATTTTCCACCCCCAAGCCAGACAGGCTACCTTAATCCATATCCCAGCTCTCTTACCAACATGCGTTTCTACTATAACGGAACCGGCCCCGTGACCCCGACAAACCCTATTCCTGCAGATAATGCAACAGTGGTTTCCGTTGGCACTTCTCTCTCCTGGCAGCTTGGTGCGAATACTACAAGCTATGATCTTTGGTTCGGGACCAGTGCGCAGAACCTTTCCCTGGTTGTCAATAACGCAACTGTCTCCGGGGCAGGCACCTATACCTATACTCCCCCGGCCCTTCTCGCCGATTCAGCATGGCATTATTGGAAAGTCATTGCCAAAAACGGAACACAGCAGGAATCCTCCCCTCTTTGGAAGTTTAAAACCGAGGTCGTCATTGACCAGTTTCCTTATACCCAGGGTTTCGAAGATTCGACAGTGTTCAACACCTATCCGGTTCAGAGCGCATGGGTCATTACACCCGACGTTTCATGGTATCAGTATAATGCTCAGCAGCATTCGGGCCTGCTTTGCGCAAAAACCTCATGGTATACCAGCGGCAATGAAGCCACATTGCGGTCCCCGAAAGTGCTTCTTCCTGCAAATCATTCCATCTCATTCTACTGGAAAAATACTACGGCTAACAAGTTAGCCAATCATGATACAACCTATTTCGAAGTGACTGCAAATGGGGGACAATCATGGGTTAAGGTTGACACTCTTTCTCCTGCAACATCGAACTCATCCTACCTGCAGCGCATACACAGCCTGAATGCATTTGCAGGGAACAACTGCTACTTCAGGTTCCGGCACCGCACTGATAACACCAGCAGTGCTGCCAATGTATATCTCGATGACATATCCATTTACCTGTCAGGTGGTTCCTCAACGCTTGCGGTCACACCCCAGAATCAGAATGTAACCTCCCCGGCTGGAAGCACTCCATTCACCGTGACTTCCAACTCTTCATGGACAGCAGTTTCAGATCAGACCTGGTGCACCGTTACTCCATCTGGTACCGGAAACGGAACGATTACAGCAAACTATCTGCAGAACATCAGTCTTATTCCCCGCGTGGCGACTATCACAGTTACAGTAGCCGGATTAAACCCGGTGAATGTTACCGTAACCCAGGAAGGCACTTCAGCGGTTCTCTCAGTTTCGCCTCCTGTTCAGAACGTAAGCTACCCGGCTGATTCCGCCATTTTCCAGGTTACTTCGAATGTGGGCTGGACTGCTGCTTCCGATGCTTCATGGTGTATTCCCACACTTTCAGGGTCAGGAAACGGACAGTTGATTGCAGTATACCAGGAAAATACAGCTCAGCAAAGCCGTACTGCAAATATCACGGTCACTGCTTCAGGTGTTTCTCCCGTGGTTGTAAAGGTAATCCAGCAGTCAGGTCCGGTTGGCATCAGTACCTCCGATAACAAGGGTTTAACGGTCTCGCCAAATCCAACATCCGGCCTGATCAGGGTTAACTTCGGCAGTCTTGACATCCATGATGCAGTGCTTGGGATCTTCAATTCCAACGGACTGATGATAATGAATCTGAAGGCAGAATCTGCTGAACTGACTATTGATCTTTCCGAAAAAGGAAAAGGTTCTTATCTCCTGGTCTTTAAAAATTCCAATATAACCTTCACTCAAAAAATTATAGTGAAATAAGCGCCTGCAGCTGTGTTCCGCAAAACTACAATAAGTGGTGATGCGGGATCACTGCTGCGATTTGATCACAACCATCTTCTTCGAGGCAGTATAATTCCCTGCTTCCAGCCTGTAAAGATAAACCCCTTCCTGTAACTCGCTTCCATCGAATTGTATCAAATGGGAACCTGCAGAGGCATGAGCATCCGTAAGAACTTTAACCTGGATGCCAATACTGTTATAGATCGCGATTCTTATATGCTGATCCACGGGAATTGTGTATCCAATAGTCGATTTGCCTGAAAGCGGATTAGGATGATTCTGTTCCAGATTATATCCTGCGGAATTACCTGCTACCGGAATACCCGTACCACGGTAAGGTGAAGGTATGACTGTATATGGTCTCATCATTTCATTATCCTCGTGATCGACAATATGACAATGCCATACATAGCCAGGGCCCAAGCTCGGATCGAAATCAAACAACAAATTCTGGGGCGGGGTGTTAACAGGTTTATCAGTCGGGCAAAACCTTACTATGAAAGTGGTGATCTGATCAGGAAAACATTTAAAGGTATCCTTCCATCCTTTTTCATTTGGTTCGGCATACATCAGGGGACCATATGTGTATGACGAAACTGCCGGGTTTCCCCCGACCGCCCCGTCCGCATTCGGAGTGTTGTAAGGATGAGGTGGCCCTGCGCCTGCGATCCAGGAATAGCCGGGGAAGCCTGAGTTGTATTCCATCATATACAATGAATCATTGAATTCCTGCCGGCTTACAAGCTGGAACTGGACGAGGTGCATATGCATCGGGTGGGCATCCATGGTCAGGTTTACAATTTGCCAGATTTCAGACGTGCCCTCAACTGGTTTCTCGGTAACCTGACCGAACTGTCCGGTTCCCTGCATTGAATCAAAACGTGAGTTGTTCACAAGTATCAGTTGAGGGCCACCGGGGCCTTCCGATTCATTAAGGGTCAACTGCCTTTTCACTGAAGGGGCTACATTGAGGTTACCTGCAAAGTCGGTAAGCTTTACCAAAGGCGTAGCTCTTAAATTTGAAGGCACCTGGCTCTTGTCGGTCCCGGGATTACCTGGGTTGGATGCCGAAACCATCTCACCGTTAACGACAAATTGCATGATCCTTCCTTCATAAAGCGAATCGGGCAGTTCTCCAGTGGGATAAGGCCTCCTGGCATCTGTCACAAGCGTCCATTTTGATCCGGGGGCCACAGTAGAAAAATCAATAACTATCTCTGCCCTTTCCCCGGGGGCAAGAAAAAGTGTCTTCCCCTGGGCCGGATCAAACGAAACAGGTGAATCGAGAAGCCCCCCGTCAGTGGCAATCTGGGTAATTACAGGACCCGGGGCACCTGTTTGAAGGTTTTTTAACCACATATTAAGAAAACTGGCATTGCAGCCATCGAGAAAATGAAAACGGTATTTGCGCGGAGCAACACTTAAATATGGCCAGGTTTTTCCGTTGACCGTCATTATATCTCCAAAAAATTCCGGAGTCCAGAAGGGATGAAGCCACGGATTTGGCGGATCGACCGGCCAGAAAAGCCCCCCCTGCATATCGAACATCCTATCCTGGATGGCGACTTCAATTTCAGGAAGATAGGCATTTGGATTAAATGTGCCACTGCTACCCGCCGGGGCAACTTCTTTCACCAGGTCATCACCTGACCATCCCGGCAAATGATCCGTTTCCTCGTCAGTCCCTCTCAGGAAATAAAAACCTGCCAGCCCTGAATATACATTTAAACGGGTTGCCCCCAGGGTATGCTCATGGTACCATAATGTGGCCGCTTCCTGTGAGTTCGGATACTGGTATGTGGAATCAACCCCTTGCTGAAAAGCGGATCCTTTGAGAGCATACCCCGGAGTGAACCATGCCTGTGGCCCTCCATCAGAGGTCGAAGGAACTTCACCACCATGCAGGTGAACACAAATCGGTACCGGCCCGGTATAAGGATCGGTGAGTACATTGCCGGTAACCATGGGAGAAGCCCACATAATGCTCTGGTCAACCGTCAATCCCACACTGGCATAAGTTTGTCCGTATAACCCGTTTCTGAATGTAATATCCAATGGAGACCCTCGCTGGGCCTCAATTGTAAAAGCAGGCCACATGGGTGGTGTCCAGTTGCTGCCATCCTTTGAAATGCTGTAAGTCCAGAAATTAGCCAGACCGACATTCGGATTTGAAGGCCCGACAGTACCGGTTGCCAGGACAGTTCCTGTGGAAACTGCAATCTGCTGGTGGGGGACTGTCTTTATATATAAATGTCCACCTGCTTGTGCGTTAACACGCAGACCCGAAAATTGGGGCAGGGGATCAACAAACTGTGGAACAGCTGAAGGCTCCAGTGGCTGTTGACCGGAACCAGGAAGCTGTCCGTATGTATTCCTGCTAAAGATGAACATGCTGCTCATCCATATAAGACTGTAAATTATGATTGTTTTCATGACTGTCATTAATATTAAATATATAAAATACTTTCCCTCATCATATTCAATATGGCTGAATCATATTTCACCGGAAATAATCATCAGAATTATCCAATTTCCTTTTTGAAGATTTTGAGGCGGGTAAATATATAATTTCCGGAGCCGGATTGTCAAGCGTGAAAATACTTCATCTTTTATGTAATAACCCTGATTTAAGATGGGAAATTAACCAATACGTTAAAAAACCAGCGCCCCTCTTCTGAATAGTCAGGCTTATTAAGAGTGCTGAACAGGTCCGCGAGGAAATTAACTTAAACGGACTACCCTAACCTGTTCTTTATAGCAGAAGCATACCTTCGGCTCATAACAAAAGGTTCTGCTACACCCTTCAGATGAACTCTGAAGGCATAATTAAACCACTCTTCCACTTTGATGATATAATCCATGTTGATAATGGTAGACCGGTGAATCCGGCAGAAACACTTTTCCGGTAAGCGTTCTTCCCACTCCTGCATCGGCTTTTCAACAAGCCCTTTTTGTCCTTCGAGCATATGAATCTCGGAATAATCGGCAGCGGCGGAAATGTATACAATCGACTTAATCATGATAAACTTGTAATGCGCATTGAATAACAGGAAGAGACGATCGTCGCAGGTCAGAGGTGATCTGGAATCTTTTCCCGGAATAGTATCTTCAAGCAGCCGGTCGATGGATTCGGCCAGCCGCTCTTTATTGACTGGTTTTAACAGATAATCCAGGGCATTGACATCAAAAGCCTTCAGGGCATATTCATCATAGGCTGTTACAAAAATGATCTTAACATGTTTTGGGATAAATTCCAGCAAATCAAACCCGGTTTCTCCCCGCATCTGAATATCGAGGAAGATCACTTCGGGATTGAACTTGCTTATCAACTCCCGTGCAGTGGAAATGTTGTTTGCCTCGCCGATTATATCAATCTTCTCAAAATGTGCCAGCATGAGACGAAGATCGTTCCTTGCCAGACGTTCATCATCGACAATAATTGCAGTCAGCCTTCCTTTCATATGGATGATTTTTATGGAGTTCCCTTTTGAATTCCTATCAGGGCCGTTACCCCATTACCTTTCGGACCGATCTCAAACCTATAGTGTCCCGGATAAGCCTGCTCAAGCCGTGATTGAATATTCTTCAATCCGGTACCAGTACCGTTAGGGGTTAATGAATCTGACAGAGGAAGCCATTTGCCGGTATTGCTGATAGCCACTGTTAAATTACCACTGTTAAGTTTTGCTTCAATTTTAATCTTCAGCGGCATCGGACTGGTCTGCATCCCATGCTTCACGGCATTTTCCACGAGGGGATGGATCAGGAAACTCAAAACCGGGAAATCTTCGGCTTCCGGATCAATGTCATAAACTATTTCCAGATCTTCTTCAAACCTGTGTTTTTCAATCGCAAAATAATGTTTTATCGCATTTAATTCTTCCCTGAGAGGCACATCTGAGTAATTCTTGCTAAGGAGGGAATACCGAAGGAATTCCGCCAGCTCTGTAAGCATATCTTTGGTGGTTTGTTTGTCCTCCTCCACCATGGCGCGGATTGAATTCAGAGAGTTGAAAAGAAAATGAGGATTCAGCTGGTACCGGAGCATCTGAAGTTGCGCGCTTTGCGCCAGCAGATTGGCTTTTTCCGCACGGTCATGTTCGAGATTCCAATCCTTCCAGAATTTTATTCCGAAATAGAACAAACTCCACCCGAGCAGGACAGGCGTTCGCCAGATAGCCCAGACAAACAGGTATTCATCGTACAAGGGTTTAAAGCCTGGATCAAAGACCGGGGTAATTGACAGCGTGCAGAATTGCCAGATGAACGAAAAAAGAAATGAAACAAAAACAGAGATGGCGAGAAGTGAGAAAACACTCGTCTTCTTTCTATAAACTCTTCGGTAGATCGGCCACATCAATAAGGTAAGGGTGAAACCGATTAAATCATAGGTCGCCTCAATGAGAGTCTGGAATAAAAAATAATCGAAACTGACTTTTGAAAGTCCTGCCAATCCATATTTCTGGAGAAAATCCCGGGCCTGTATGGCAATAACAAAACTGACCCAGCCAACAAGTTGGTATTGCCAGAAATTGAGCTTTATGGTTTTGCTTTTATACATCAAATTTTTTAAAGATGCAAATATAGGACTGACTTGCAAAAAAATTGCTATTCCTCGATAAGAGGTAAATTCTCTCTTTGAAAGGTGAAAACCATAGAATTACCACTTATCCTTTTATATGAACCCTTTACAGATTATCAATTTATTCCGGAATGAATGTCTGATAATATTGTGACAACAAATAAATCAAAAATTCTATGAAGAAAATCAATTTTCTTATCCCGGTGATATTTTTCTACCTTCAAATTCAATCCCTTTCAGCACAATGGATATGGCAAAACCCACTGCCAAACGCCCATCCTTTGTGGTCAGTAACCTTTGTTGATGAAAATACAGGATATGCAGCGGGTGACCTTGGAACAATAAAACGTACTGACGATGGGGGTCTTACCTGGACCATTCAAAACAGCGGAACAACCAATACAATGAGGGACGTGTCATTTGCCGATGCTGATCATGGAATGGCCGTTTATACTATGGATACCATTCTGATAACTTCTGATGGCGGCGCCACCTGGATTATGCGTGCAACGGGAACCACAAATATTCCATTTTTTGGAGTTGATTGTATCAGCCTGAATATAGCCTATGTTGTGGGATCCGGCGGATCGATTTTAAAAACCACCGACGGTGGATTGAATTGGGTACCTCAAAACAGCGGAACTGTGAAAGTACTCAGCGCTGTCTCTTTTTCTGATGAAAACACCGGTAATGCAGCAGGAGATTTTGGAACAATTCTTCGAACAACCGATGGGGGAACTACCTGGATTGTACAAAACAGTCATACGATCGAAGTTCTCAATGATATTCACTTTACAGATTCCTTCAATGGTGCGGCGGTTGGTTCCAATGGTGAAATTGTTCATACCACCGACGGTGGAACGACATGGGCAGTCCAGGTCAGTGGCACAACCAACATGTTATTCGGTGTTCGATTTTACGATCCAAATAACGGAATTGCTGTAGGATCGGATGCAAATTTCAATTATGCCACCATTTTAAAAACCTCAAATGGAGGGGCAACCTGGACAGTGCAGAATTCGGGGTCTTCAAGTACACTTATGAGCGTAAATTATACAGATGCGAATACACTGGTAGCAGTAGGCCAGGGTGGATACATTGCCCGGTCTGTCAATAGCGGAACATCGTGGACTAAACTGGCTCCTGAAGGAGTGACCGAATCATTAAAGGGTATTTCTTTTTATGATGCCAACAATGGCTTTGCTGTTGGGAATTCCGGCACAATATTACATACAGCAGATGCCGGCACCCACTGGACTTCTCAAAACAGTGTAACAACTGCACCGATTTTCGATATATCAGCACCGGATCAATTGGTTGCAACCGCGGTTGGCTGGGGCGGAATGATCAGGCATACCATAAATGGCGGAAATACCTGGACAAATCAAAACAGCCTAACCAATGTAACTCTTTTTGGAGTTTCTTTCCCGATTGCTGACAATGGAACGGCCGTCGGCCAAAACGGGGTGATAAGAAACACTGCCAATGGAGGTACTACCTGGGTTGCTCAAACAAGCGGAACGACCAACACCCTTAAGAAAGTCTCATTTTCAGACAGCCGGAACGGCACAGCAGTCGGTGATCATGGTACAATACTTAGAACTACTGATGGAGGGAATAATTGGGTTATCCAGAATTGTGGAACTACCAACAACCTTAATGGCGTTTCATTTTCAGATTCATTGCATGGAACTGTAGTCGGCGCATATGGTATAATTCTCAGAACAAATAATGCCGGTGCAACCTGGATTACACAAACAAGTGACATGACAGGTGATTTTTACGGGGTTTCCTTTGCAGATAAAAATATCGGTTATGCAGTTGGCGATTGGGCGGCAATTTATAAAACAACTGATGGCGGGGCAAACTGGATAAAAGAAATATGCGAGACCGTTTTTGCGATCAGTGCAGTTTCCTTTATCGATACAAGTTTTGCAACTGTCGTGGGTATGTGCGGTACTATTCTCAGACATAATGAAATTCCGGTTGGTGTAGATGATCAACCATCAAAAAAAAAGCTGACTGATTGCTTCCTTGGACAGAATTTTCCTAACCCTGCGGTGAATTACACCAATATTGATTTTTCTATCAAAACCGGCGGAAAAGCAAGACTAACACTCCTTGATTTTCAGGGAAGGGAGGTGAAAAGTCTGTTAGATCAGGAATTAAAGCCAGGAATCCATTCTATCGAAATCGATCTTTCCGGCCTTATTCAGGGAATATACTTCTGTTCCCTTAAAACCGTAACAGGGACTATCCATCAAAAACTGATCATAGAACGGTAAATCAAATCCTGTTAAGCAACTCCTTATGAAACCTATGAAGACATCTATTTTAATCAGGGTCCTTGCAGTCCTTTTGATCACCTGTTTTTCAGAAAGTAGAGTTATCGCCCAGGGTGGCCCTTACTTCGGACAAACTAATGCAAGCCTTGTTCCTCAAAGATTTGCTCCCGCAAAGATTCCACAGGAAGCATGGGGTATCTCATTCACTCCCGATGGCATAGAGTCATTCGTTACCCTCACAATCAATAATATTAATGTCATCCTGGAATCGAAATCAGAAAATAATAGTTGGACTGAATTTTCCACAGCCTCATTTTCCGGAGCATACAGCGATCAGGAAGCTCATATTTCGCCCGATGGGAACAGGGTTTATTTTGGCTCCAATCGTCCATTGCCAGGTGCACCATCAGGCCCGTTATATCAATGGTATAGTGATAAAACTGACAAAGGCTGGACGGAAGCCATTCCTATGGCAGCCCCGCTTTACAGCCTGGAAATGATGTATCCATCGGTTGCCAATAATGGAAATATGTATTTTACTGCATTTACCAGTGACAGCATTCCCCAATATTTAGCAGTGTCAAAATTTGAAGATGGTTTGTACCAGGAGCCTGAAAAATTACCGGATAGTGTCAATTTTCAAAGTGGGATGTCACATCCGGTTATAGCCCCCGATGAAAGCTGTATTATTTTTGATAATCTGCATGACCAGTCGGGTGCAATATATTTATATATCAGTTTTCATAAACCGGATGGTTCCTGGTCAACTGCAAAGAAGCTTAATTCAACAATAAATTCAGGTTATTACAATATGTTCCCCTATATATCGCGGGATGGGAAATATTTCTTCTATTATCGTAACAATTATATGATGTGGATGAAAACGGACTTTATTGAAACCATCCGTCCGTTTTATGGAAATTATCTGGGTCAACCCTTGCCGGATTCTACTGCTTTGGGCTTTGCTCCGCCCTCACTTCAATCCGGCAATTCCTGGTGGTGGCATGGTTCGCCCGCATTCTCGCCCAACCTTTCAGAGTTATTTATTGTAAAATATAATAAAAGTAATGCCCGCACCGGGATCAATATAATGAAACAGGTTAACGGTGAGTGGATCAACCAGCAACCCGCATCATTTGTTGATCAAAACTATATTGAATACAATCCGTTCTTTTCACCTTCAGGCGACACGCTTTACTATTATTCCCAGAAACCGGGTGGCCCGTTGTTTTACGTGGTAAAGCAAAATGGCAGCTGGTCGGCATCCAAGTCCCTGAACGTTCAAATTCCTTCAAATCTTTCAGCCGGACCCGGATTTTCTGTTGCCCGTAACAGGAATATTTACATTGATTTTTGGGAAAATAACCTGACCGACATCTACCTTTTGAAATTTGAAGACGGACAATATAACTCACCTGAAAAACTAAGCAATGCAGTCAATTCCGATTCGCTCGACTACGGCCCTTACATTGATCCGGAGGAACGATTTCTGATCTTTTCTTCCCGAAGACAAGGAAATTACGGAGAAACGGACCTGTACATTTCATACAAAAATACAGACGGGACATGGAAACCTGCTGTAAATATGGGACAAGCGATAAATTCTCAGTACGGAGCAGCTTATCCCCTTATCACTCCCGACGGGAAGTATCTCTTCTTTAACTCCTGGAAACCGGGTGATCTTGGATATAATCCTTACTGGATAAAAGCTGATTCAATTTTTAAACCATTGAGCATTGACCAGAAAACATTGATTTTCCAGACCCTTAATTTATCACAAAATTTTCCTAATCCGTTTTCCGGGAACACTACCATCGAATATTCCATAAAGCAGAAAGAGCGGATAAGGATTTCTCTCTTTGATATGTATGGCAGGGAGATCAAGGTGCTTCTTGATGAAGTTAAAAGTTCAGGGAATTACTTACTGAACATTGATCTTACTGAGTTAAAATCAGGCGTATATTTTTATTGTCTGAAGGCTGATGCAGGAATGATTTCCAGGAAGCTGATTTTAAGCAGATAACTGATATTAACCAGATCTTCAGGTTCCCCATAATAATAAAAAAAGGCCCGAAATGAAAATGACTTGATTATGAACATTAAACCAATATCCTGTGAAAGCAAGATTTTTACTTTTATTCCTGGTGTCCGGAATTATTCCGGGCACCATGGGTCAAAATACCATTGATTTGACCTTTACGGCTGTTGACAGCTCAGCCTACGTCCGGCTCGACAGCATAAAGGTGATGAACCGCACCCAGGGGAGCGAAACCATGATCTGCTGGCCTGATACCACGCTGTCCCTCGAAATCAACCAGGGTGATTTGCTGCTATGTGTCGGATTTGCCACTCTCAACCCGGTTGGTATTTCGGATGTGAGTACTGAAATCTCATCGTTCGAAGTGCATCAGAACTATCCGAACCCCATGGAAGACCGGAGTGACATCCCGATGTACATCCCTCAGAAGGCCAAAGTACAATTGACAATAACAGACTTTCAGGGCAGGGTTGTTCTCCGCACAGACTATCAACTTGATGCTGGCCATCATTCTTTCAGGTTCCATCCTGGTGGTGGCAGCTTATACTTCCTTACATCACAATGGAATGGAATAAGCCGGAGCATAAAGATGATCTCCACGGGGCGGAAAGAAGATAAAAGCTGCACCTTGGAATATATTGGCAGTAATAACGGGAAAGCTTTTTTGAAAGCATCATCAGAAGTTATCGATTTCACTGTTCGTCAATCCGGAATACTGGATGCTCCTGAGGAAGACACTATTTATACCTTCCAATTCGCCACCAACATCCCCTGTCCTGGAACACCAACGGTGGAATACGAGGGACAGGTGTACAACACAATCCAGATCTTCAGCCAGTGCTGGTTGAAGGAGAACCTGAATGTAGGTTTGATGATAAACGGCAATCAAAATCAAACCAATAATAGTATCATTGAGAAATACTGTTACAACAACAATCCGGATAGTTGTACCAAATACGGCGGACTCTACCAGTGGAACGAAATAATGCAATACACCACGAAGGAGGGAGTGCAGGGCATTTGCCCGCCGGGCTGGCACCTGCCCATGGATGAGGAATGGAAAGTGCTGGAAGGGGCGGTTGACAGCCAGTATGGGATTGGAAATAAAATATGGGACAATGATGCTTTTCGCGGGCATGATGCCGGAACAAACCTGAAGACCACCAGTGGTTGGAATAATAACGGCAACGGCACCGATCTCTACGGATTTTCAGGTTTGCCGTGTGGCCATCATTACCTCGGTGGTGCTTTTTATGACATTGGCAACTATGCTTATTGGTGGACTTCTACCGGGGACGTAAATAACTTCGCATATGGCCGTCACCTCGATTATACCCGCCAGGAGGTATACCGGTTTAACCTCAGGTATTATGGTTTTCCTGTGCGATGCCTAAGGGATAATTGATAATTTGATTCTTTAAAAAACAGTTCCGCATTCGTTTTAGAAGCCACACGCTAACAGTAATATAATCGTAAAACCAGAAAAAATAGAATAAAATGAAAACATCTATCAGCAATATTCTACAAAAAAAATAATTATGAAAAAGACAATTCTTCTCCTCGTATGTTTTTCATTTTTCATTGTTAATATTAACGGCCAAACAGTAACTGATATTGATGGTAATGTTTATAACACCGTAGCCATTGGCACGCAAGTGTGGATGGTTGAAAACCTGAAGGTAGTCCACTACAACAACAGTGATCCGATACCCAATATTACCGAAAATCTGGCATGGTTCAATCTGACTACAGGAGCATATTGTGATTATAACAATATACCTGATAGCAGCACAACTTATGGCAGAATTTACAACTGGTATGCTGTTGACGACTCCCGTGGATTATGTCCTCAGAACTGGCATGTACCAACAAACGCCGAGTGGACAAAACTGACAACCTTTCTGGGAGGTGAAAGTATTGCCGGCGGCAAGCTGAAAGAAGCCGGCACCATGCATTGGAATGCTCCCAACACCGGGGCAACCAACGAAAGTGGATTTACTGCACTCCCAGGTAGCGGACGTGGCGACAATGGTCAGTTCACTGGTATCGGGAAATACAGCACATGGTATAGTTCTACAGAAGTAAACGGAGGCTATTCCTGGCACCGGGATATGAGCTATACCAGCACTGAAGTAATAAGCGCATATGGTCCGGGGATGTATGGGTTCTCTGTGCGCTGCATAAGAGATTTTCCGACAGAAGCCAATGAGATTGAGGAACAGGAAAAATTGATTATTTATCCCAACCCGGCTACTGACAGATTAAATATTACCTGTGACGATAACCATATTCTGAAGATGCAGATTTTTAACATGATTGGAGTGTGTCTTCTGCAAGGAGATTTGAATAGTTCTATAAATAGCCTGGATCTTAGTGACTTGTCCAAAGGGGTCTATGTGCTTAGAATTTCCTGCTCAAGCTGGACAATTCAACAAAAACTTATTAAAGAATAAGGGTACTTCAGAGAACTTTGATTGGATAACAGTTTGAAATTAACAAAGGAAAAAATTAATTCAGTAATAAATAATCTTATGCGGAATATTGTAAAAACTATAAGAAGTAATCTCCCGGTATTAATTCTACTTTTCCTTTCATTGTGCGGCTTTTTAAGAGCACAGCAAAACCCAACGGATTTTCCCGTCCTTTCAGGTCCTTGTGTCGGTCAAAAACCTCCGGGATATATTCCACAGGTTTTTATGCCCGGCTTCGTCTCTTCAAACAGGATACCCAAGCACAGCGCTTTGTCATTTTCCCCTGATGGTAAAGAAGTTTATTGGTCTGTTGCAAATCCGTTTGCCATCTATTTTATGAAACTGGAAAACGGTAATTGGACAAAACCACAGGTGGCTCCCTTTACAAAAGGATTGGAATGTTCAAGTCCTGCTTTTTCTCCTGATGGAAAGAAACTTTATTTCGCATCATAGGTATTTACGAATATAGAAGATGAGAAAAAAAGAAAATCTAAAATCTGGTTGTGGTATGTTGAACGAGAGAATAATGGCTGGTCACAGCCAATTGCAGTTGATTCAACGATCAATGACGGGGCGGTTGACTACCAGGTTTCACTTACAAGCAATGGCACAATCTATTTTGCAAAAGCGAAAGAGGGCAGTACGGATGACCAGGATATTTATTATTCAAAACTGGTGAACGGGAAATATTCAAAACCAGTCAATTTAGGAGATTCAATAAATACTGAATTAAATGAATGCAGGGTATTTGTTTCACCTGATGAAAGCTACATTCTTTTTTCGAGGTATAAAAGGATACAGAGAATCCTGGAATGCTTTTGATAGTCTTGGTGAAGCATACATGAAAGCCGGGAACAAGGAACTTGCCATTGAAAACTACGAAAAATCATTGAAACTCAATCCTGGCAGTAAAAGTGGCACAGAGGCCTTGAACTATTTAAAGGATAATAAATAAATGAAAACCATGAAAAAGACAATCATTATTGGCATTTTCATTTTCTGCGGAAGCTTGATGCTGCCTTGCAGATCCCAGAATCTGCTGGCCTTACCTGAAAGTATCATCTATGATTCGCTGCATTACCGCTACCTGATCTCCAACTGCCAGTCAGGAGACATCATCCAGGTTGACAGTAACGGCAACCAGAGCTACTTTGCCCAGGGCGTTCACGCCATACAGGGACTGGAGATTGTCAACAACGTGGTTTATGTAGGTTGTGACAGCCTTATTCGGGGATTTGACCTCGAATCAGGGGCGATGGTGATGAATGTTCATGTAACCGGAGTGAGTAACCTCAATGATGTAACGGCAGATACTTCAGGGAATCTTTATACCGGGGATGTTTTCGGCACGAAAATCATCAAGGTGAACATCAGCACACAAAACTGGTGGGTATTTGTAAATGGCAACGGGATCAACCAACCGAACGGGCTATTTTATGATAAAGCCTATAACAGGATCCTTGTATGCTCGTACCGGTACCATTCTCCAATCCAAGCCATCAGCCTTTCCGATTCATCAGTGACAACACTCAGACCCACGACCCTTACAGAATGCGACGGGATAACAAAGGATAAATATGGAAGGTGCTACGTTACCTCCTGGGAAACTCTGTCGATTTACCGGTTCGACAGCAACTTTTCAAATCCTCCGGTTGTTGTTTATACTAATCAATGTGGTCCGGCCGATATTTCATATGACCGCACGCATAATGTGCTGGCAATTCCACTGCAGGGTTGTAACAGCTGGGGCACAGCGCCAATTGATCCGCCGGTGGGAATAGAGCAAAAACCAACCGATACTGCGGGCTCTGTGGAGTTCAATCATTGTTATCCAAATCCGGCAACAGATCATTCAACGATTGAATTTACGATGAAAAGAAAAGGAAAAGTCATCTTATCCCTATGCGATGCAGATGGTCGGAAACAATTATCATTATTGAATGAAGAGAAAAAACCGGGAACATATTCGATTGAAACCAGCCTTGAAGCGTTAAATCCCGGAATCTATTTTTATTGTCTGAAAGCCAATTCAAGTGTGATAACAAAAAAAGTCAGCGTTGTAAAATGAATTAGGAAAAACGCTTTCCCGGAACATTCTTCGCCGGAATAATTTCACCTCTTCATCTTGTTGAATGTTAGGAAAATATAGCAGTCAATAAAAATCGACAGAGGGTAGACAGAAACTCCTGATTCCCAACTGTTTTTTCCCTTCCATTCAAAGATTAATAACACCGCTGAGAGATTCCGGGAAGGATCTCCTTTTCAGTGCAAGTACTTTTGATCTGTCAAATTCAATCGCATCACTAACAAAGGAATTTTTCCCAATGGATTTTCCTTTAAAAACCAACTCAATATGAAAAATGTCTTCTTATTAGGAATTTTGGTTTTCGCGTTATCGGACCTCTTACATGCCCAGTGGACTAATCAAGCATCAGGATTTCCACATGAATCAACAGGTGCATTTTATATTAGCATGGTGAACAAAGACATTGTATGGGTCAGCGCCAGGAATGGTTTATCTTATCCTTACATATCGAATGAGTTTTCGCGAACCATAAATGGGGGTATTACGTGGACAGCGGGCCAGGTCATTCCCGGACCTGCCGTGTATGACATTGCCAATATTTCAGCTGTTGATTCACTCACTGCATGGGCGGCAATTTATCAATCATATGGCGCACAGGATACTAATTGCGGAATTTATAAAACGACTGACGGAGGTTTAACCTGGTTGCAACAGTTTGCCATTCAGGCTGGAACATCAACATTTCCTAACAATGTATATTTCTGGAATGCCAATGAGGGTATGTTTGAAGGTGATGTAAGGGACGGGTATTTTGAAATTTATACCACTTCAGATGGCGGATCTTCGTGGGTAAGAGTGCCCCAGTCAAATATCAACGCAACTCTAAAGGCCGGTGATGCCGGAATGATACGTTCCATTGAAACGGTGGGAGATAGTATGATCTGCTTCATTTCGTATAAATCCGACCTGTATATTTCAACTGACAGGGGATCTCACTGGATCGGGAAACCAACCGGTATTACGATGCCACCGAACCCATGGTACCACAATATCGCTTTCCGTGACATCAACCATGGTTTGATCGGACTTGCCCCTTCAACAGCAACAACTATGAATATTTATGAAACTTCAAATTGCGGTGACACCTGGACATTGGTAAATTCCACAGGACCGATCAATATATTCGGGCTTGCTGCTGTTCCTGGCTCTCCAAACACTTATGTTTCAACCGGTCAGAATGCATCAATGATGGGAAATAACCCGATATTGAACAATCCCGACAGTACAACAGATTTGCCCGCTCTTGCGAATTCAGGTGTTACTTATTCTTTCGATGGAGGCCATACCTGGAAAAAAATGCCTTCAACTGACGGCAAACATTTTCTTGGTATTAAATGGCTTAATGATTCTGTTTCTTTTTCGGGTAGTTGGACGAATAGTCCCACAAACGATGGCATGTGGAAGTTTACCAGCAGCCTCGAGGAAGCGAATTTCACGGCCAGTGATTCGATGATAAATGTAGGTGACCAGGTTAATTTTTCAATTATATCAGGAGGCCATTCAACCTCAACTTTCAACTGGACATTTGACGGCGGTTCACCGGCAACCTCCACCTCCAGGAATCCGGTTGTAAGCTATAATACGAAAGGCGTATACAGCGTCACGCTTGATGTCACAAACACCTGGGGGCATAGTATTAAGGTGAAAACAGCTTATATCTATGCTGGTTGTGGCGTCGGTATTGAAAATCATTCTTCAGGCTCCGTTTTGGTTTTCCCTGATCCTGCGGATGATTTGTTGAATATCAATGGAGACATGCCCATACTCTGGATCAGGATTGCAGACATGACAGGCAGAGAGGTATTGTCAAGGAAAATCAACGATCGGAATGCAACGATCCGGACGTCTGGCCTGAAAACAGGTGTTTACACCCTCATCGTTCAAATGCAAAACAACACCATTAACCGAAAAGTTATTATAAAATAGGCTTCGCGTTTCTATAAGCCTGAGGCTAATCTTTGATTTCTCTTTATCTCATTACTAATCTCCCTGACATAAATCAATAATAAATACTACAAAAAGTATCTGGATTTAAGTTGGAGAATACCCGAAAGCCGAATCCAATTCACTTTTTCACCTGTATCTTAAAACACGTTTCACCTGTTTGCTGCTTCACCTTGAAGATATACATTCCTTCGCGTAAATCAGAGATGCTGATTTCCTTTATTCTTCGTGGCTTGGCTATTGTCTTAACAAGGGTTCCCGATAAATTTAAAACCTGGACCACGGCTTCACTTTCATCTGCAAAATATACAAAACATGAAGCTGGATTCGGGTAAATGCTGATAGGCCTGAAATAAATCCTGTCATCTGTCCCGTTGTAAGGTGTAAGCATGATCGGTATGAAAAGGGAAGAATCGGCTTGTGTTATCGTAATGATTCCAGTTGTGTCATGGTATCCCTGTTTTGAGATAAAATACGAATAATTTCCCGGATCAATCTGGAATTTTGAATTCCCCGTGGAATCTGTAACCTGAAAGACTGTATCCTTCAATTGCCTGGAATCAACCACTCCGATTTTCACTCCCTCCAGTGGTGTTGCAGCATCGGATAAAAGGAAAATGGCTTTTTTTGCCTCATATAAAATCTCGTTATGGTAACCGATAGAGATGAGGTGAAAACCATTTGTATCCCGGATGTTCTTTGACGGGATAAACCAAAATTTTGATCCGGAAGTAACTGGATTTTTCAAGGTCAGATGAACCAGGGCCGGGTTGACAGAATCAATATCTGCTGAGGCGAAATAAAACCTATTAGAATTTCCGTATCTCATTAATACATAGTTTGAAGTATCTAGCATGGAAGCATGGTCCAATTCATGATTAAACAAAGCATCTACCTTAGACTTGCCTGTAAAGGATCTCTGGTTGATGAAAGGGTTCTCTCCTATAAAGTTCTGCGTGTGGTAAACCCTTCCCTCCTCAGAACCGATCCAGCCTGTAATGCTGTTTGGGAATATTACCGCTCCTGTGGCCAATCCTTCAAAGGAAGGATGTTTAATCCAGGTAGCTCCGCCATCTTCAGTATAGCACAAACCGGATGATTCTGAACTATGAGTGTAGCCTGAGGCAACATAGGTACCAGTTGTCCCTGGTACAAAGTTGATATCCCATCCATAAGGGATCCCCTGGTGAGTCTTCTCGTGCCAGGTTTGTGCACCATCATTGGTTTCATACAGTGTATACTTATACGGTGCATTCTGGTACGAATCAACCATTAACCCATTGTTTTCATCTTTAAAAGCAAAAACACAGTCGGCCAGATTACTATAATCCGACTTTGCAGGTGTATTATATCTTTCCCAGTGATAACCTTTATCAATGCTTTTATAAATGTTATTCTTTATGGTTATAAACCATATGGTATTCCCCACTACTCTGAACCGCCTGTACGACAACGGAGGTAAGCGATAATCTTCCAATGTTGAGGGTGGATTGTCAACATCAGGGACCTGATTCCATGTTGTGCCTCCATCAGAAGTAACAAAGATGTCAAAACGCATCGTTGTGGTATCGATACTGCCGACTGTAACCCCTTCACTGGCATTCCAGAAATAAACCAGGGATGGAAATTTTCCCGGGTTATTGGTACTATAGGAGGTAGGTTGCTGTATCCAGCTCAATCCGCCATCAGCGGTCTTATATACTCCGGACTTTGATAGCTCAGTGTCAAAAATCACAGGGATCCAGGCAGTATCAGCATTAAGCGCGTAAATACTTCGGATCCGGTATGAAGAAGTGGTGTTCAGGTTAAAGTTCCCGGTCACCCAATGTTGCCCACCGTCAACTGTTTTTGAAAAGGTTGAGCGGTTTGGCCAGTTCAGGTCCAAAGCCCAGTTGACATTATCCCCTGCCGGGCTGAATTCGGTCACAATCATATTGGTTTGATTGGTCTGTTGTTCAACCCATTGAGCCTTAAGCATTGAGAAATGGGCTGACAATAAAAAGAGGATCCAGATGACTCGTTTCATAATGATTTGTTTAAGTAAAAGAACTGATGTAATTAATGCGTTTAACTGTTTTCTTGTTTAATGATCAATCCGACGATGATTAAATTTACTATTATGCTATTGAATTCAACTGGTGTATTCTTTGACCGGTTTAAAGACTCGTGGAGCGGTGCTAAGCAGAGGTTTCATCTTCCTGAAGAGTCCTGTTATAATTATCGTAACTTTACTTTATTAAAGGATGATCGATCTCCCCTCTCCTTTTTGCTTTCTCAGCATAATATAAAAGCTCAGATAAAAATGGGAGTCCTTTTAATTTTAGTGTAAACATCAACCATATGAAAACACAGATTTTACTTTTCGCGACAGTTTGTATTGCCACTATGAGTTCTTTCGCTCAGTTTTCTTTCATTCATATCAGCGATATCCATGTATCAAGCACTCCCTCCCCAAACAGTGACACCAATGCACAATACTTCCAGTGTGCAATAAAAGAATTTGCTAAACTCAGTCCAAAACCCGCATTTGTTAGTGTTGGTCCTCCATTGCGCAGCTGCTCAGCTACAGGTTTGCATGAAGCAAACAATGCATCACATCACTGTTTTTCCCAATCCCGTCAATGAAAAACTCACGATTGTATGCACAAAAAGATCTGTGATAGAAGTCCAGAATACCGAAGGACAAATACTTAAAAGAATAGCTGCAATTGATCTCTATACCACAGTGGATCTTTCTGATTTACCAGGCGGGATTTATATTATAAAGGTTATAACTGAAGATGGAATTACTGTGAAAAAAATTATTAAGACTAACTGCTCAATATAGTTCACTCATGACTAACCATTTCGTTAACAGAACCGTACTCTTAACTGACCGATTCCTTGAATTAGAATCCTTTCGGAATTCCAGAGAATGCTTGATTTATTTAAGGATATTTATATATTATATGTTTTATTTATATGCGTTTAGACCTCTTATGCCGTTATGAAAACAAATGCAAGTAGCACCAAAGCCGGATTCTGGCGCAGGATAGCTGCAGGATGGATAGATGCTTTCGTTATCTTCATCCTCACAAACCTCATTATCGCAATCCTTGCCCTCCTGAATTTCAGGATCTCTTTCGGAACCATGTTCGTGATCACCGGAGCAATATATTCTTCGGTCCTTCTCTCAATATACCATCAAACTTTGGGTAAGATGATCATGAAGGTTTTTATTGAAGGCGGATGTGGCGAACCCGTAAACCGGCGCAGTATCGTTTTGCGTGAAGCTTTCGGGAAATGGGGAGTTACGCTTGCACTGCCCATGATGCTGGCACTGATCCTGGGAGGGAAAACATATATCCCGACGTTCACCGACATCATTTATCTTATCCCTGCAGTCATTTTCTGTGTAACCTGGTATGTGTTCACCAAACAAATGTGGTACGACAGTATGGCTTGTTTAACGGCAGAATATCATCCGCAGTCAAAAAAGCCAAAAATAGCTTTTCTGGTCCTGCTTACAGCTGCAGTAATTGGGGGCGGGCTGGCTTTTACCGAATACAAGGTGATGCACCGCATCCCGTGCGGGCTTGCACTTTACCGCAACAACAGTTCGATTAAACCCTATGTAAGGTTCCTTAAAAAGCAAAAGACCTCTCCTGTCGATTATGTGATAGGACTTTTCGACAAATACGATGTGGTTGTGCTTTGCGAAAGGGCGCATCCCGAAATGACGCAATACGATTTTTTCTTCAATGTCATCAGGGATCCGCGTTTCATTGAAAAAGCCGGGATTGTATTTTCTGAAATCGGACAGAAAGGCAACCAGGATTTCATGGATAAATTCATGAACAACGACAGCCTTTCAGAGAGCCAGGTGAAAGAGCATATCCTGCAAATCACCAGGAACGAAGCGGTCCATCCTGCATGGACCAACTTCAACATGTATCTTTACTTACAACGACTTTACAAACTGAACCGTACGCTGCCGCCCGAAAAAAGGGTCAGGCATTATTTTACCGATGCGCCGGTGGACTGGAATGCAATACAAACGCCAAAAGACTACCAGGAGTATGAAAATAAATTCGTATGGCACCGCGACAGCCTCATGGCTCAGACTGTGATCGACGTAATGAACAACCGGCCAGCCGCCGGAGATAAGCATAAGAAGTGCCTCGTGATCATGAATTACAGGCATGCCTTTGACCTTACCGACAGGCTTCCCTGGGTGAGCAGCAGCAATACTTTTGAATTTATTAAAGATGCTTTTGGTTCCAGGGCTGCCAATGTGCTGATCAATACCCGGGTGATCACTTTTTACCCGGTTGCCGGAGGAGTTTGGGATGAGGCTTTTAACAAAGCAGGCAACAGGCAGCTGGGTTTCGACTTTAAGGGCTCTCCCTTCGGGGCAGATAATTTCGATATGTTTCCCTGGCAAATGGCCATGAACCTTTTTCCTGTAGCCATCGCACCTTCCAATGCCGGATATCTCAGGTACAGGGATGTGTTCACCGGATTTGTTTTCATAAACCCTTCTGAGGAACACTACTGGGAGCAGTCAACACCAGGATATTTTAAGGGATTTGAACAGGAATACATCAGGAGGTGCGGTTGCGTGAAAGAGGAATACAAAGAAGCGGGAAAGCAGGAAATGGCTGCCCTTAAAGCCAATGGTGACGCTCCCCCGGTTAAGTATTCGGAATTCCAGGCAGAGACAATTGCCTCCTTGTTCTTATATTGCTTTTTCGGAATCGGGCTGATCACTGGTTTGATTGCATATGCTTTCCAGAAATCAAGGACAAGGACAACCTGAAACTGATAAACTATAAAATAAGCCTGGACCAATTAGCAGGAGAAAAAGCAAGGATTCTTGTAGATGAGGTAGCATAAAATGATTAATTTGCACCACTTTTCGGAATTCTCTCAGTTCGTGATCCAATGTTTGGGAAAAACATTACTTCAACAGAAATTTTAAAACATAAAAAAATGAAACAGATCTATTTGGTACTATTAATGCTGGGCTTTATCGTATCGGGATGGGCACAAACTTTTAATGAAAGTTTTGATGGAACAACTTTCCCTCCTACCGGATGGCAGAACATCCAGGCCGGAGGCTCCGGATTGTGGAAACGGGTAACCGCCGGTGTAGAACCCATTTGCAGTCCGCATACAGGTGCAGGAATGGCAGAATACAATAGTTATGACTATCAGGTTGGGGCAAATGCACTCCTGGTTTCACCCCCCCAAACCTTTACCGGTTCATCAGTACATGTTTTCAGTTTCTGGCAATATGGCGATTCGGGATGGCCAATATATCATGACAGTATTGGCGTATATTATAATTCTGCGGCCAGTCTGACCGGGGCAACATGGCTTGCAACGATCCCAAGATACAACCCGGTGGATGGATGGTATAAACACAGCTACCTTCTTCCGGCCAGCCTTACAGGAACCAAATACCTTATTCTGAGAGGATACAGTCAGTATGGCAATAATATGTTTGTAGATGATGTCAGCCTGTTCGTTCCCCCTGCCCACGATTTGTCAACCTTGTCGATCAATAATCCAAAGTATTTGTCGGACTCAACACCGGTGATACCTTCAGCCACGATTAAAAATACTGGTCTGAATACTGAAACCAGTTTTCATGTGATCTGCAAAATTTATAATTATACCAACAATGAGATCTATACTGATGATCAGACTGTATCGTCATTGGCCTCATGGGATACAGCTGTCGTGAACTTTACATCTTTCTCCCTCCCCGCATCCCAGGCAATTTATAACATGAAAATATATACTTCGCTGGCAACCGACATGGATCATTCCAATGACACAATTGTAAAAACAGTCTATACCTATACCCATAACAAACAGTACGTTTTACTGGAGATCGGCACCGGTACATGGTGCCAGTATTGTCCGGGTGCTGCTATGGGGGCGGATGACCTTGTCGAAAACGGCCAGCAGGTAGCAGTTGTCGAAAATCATAACGGCGACACATACGCCTATACCGCCTCGAATGCGCGGAACACCTATTATGCTATTACAGGGTATCCCACCGCCATTTTTGATGGGTTCAAGCAGCTTGTGGGAGGAGATCATACGAATAGCCTGTACACATCGTATTTGCCGATTTACGAATCAGAATATGCCATTAAAACTGCATTTGGTATCACCATCGGTGACGGAACCAAGACAGGCAATATCTATAACCTGTCTGTCATTGTCGACAAGTATGGTGAAACACCCTTTTCAAACAGTAACCTGGTATTGCATTTAGCGTTGACCCAATCTCATATCATGGTAAACTGGCAGGGACAAACACACCTGGAATATGTCAGCAGGGCGATGTCACCCGATGCTTCCGGAACACCGATAAGTTTACAAACTGCAAACCAGGTGACGGTTCCTTTATCCTTCACCTACAATCCTGCCTGGGGCGGAGATCTGGAAACTGATTATGAACTGGTTGCCTGGGTTCAGGATCTAACTACCAAAGAGGTTGTCGACGCCGAAAAGGTCAATCTGCAATCCATCCTGGTCGGTGTTAAAGAACATGGCAATAGCCAGGGTGGGATGAAAATTTACCCCAACCCGGTAAGAAATATCCTTACAGTCGAAACATTGCAATCAGAAGAAAACAGCACTCTGTCAGTTTTCAATGTCAGCGGGCAGCAACTCCTGAAACAGCAGGTTACATCCGCCAAAACACAACTCGATATGAGCGGTTTCGCAAAGGGTGTTTATACCATCCGGCTCATGACTAATGACAAAGTTGAGGTAAGAAAGATAGTAAAAGAATAAACTGTCTTTCTTTGATATTTCATTGTTAGCTGAAAAAGCCGGGCAGCTCCGGCTTACCGAAAATAATTCCTGACTCCAGGTTTATATTCGCAATAAATGTATTCTGTCTCCATAGCCCACAACTGGCACGGGCTCACTTTTACATTCCTGCTTTAACAACTCAAGCCAGTGTTGCATATCTCTTTCGAGATTCCTGTTGAACGTCGTCCTGAACAATTTTGCCAGGAACCTTTCCATGCTTTCTTCGACTGACACTGTTGTTTTTCCGTTGATTTCCGTCAATATTCTCGACAACATTGTGCAAATTTTTTTCCATCTGCACGATAGGGGTGTTTCAATGCTTGCTTGTCATTGAACTATAAACCATAAACATATTTACATGAAAGGATCTGAATTTAAAAATGCAGGAATAAGCATGTTGTTGCTCGTTTTATTATGCGGAGGCCGTTTAATGGCCGCTGAAACCTGGAAAGAAGTTGAGTCTAAATCTGGAATAACCATTTATGAAAGATGGGTAAAAGTAAGAAGTGATCTGACTGTAAAGGAGCGGAAAGGCGAAATGACAATTCAGGGCAACCTGAATTCAGTCGTGGACTTGCTTAGCGATCCGTCCAAAGTAAAACTCTGGATGGAAAATGTAAGTGAGGCCTACCTTGTTAAAAAAGAATCAGAGAAGGAATGGGCTTCCTATACATACTTTTCGTTGCCCTGGCCTTTCGAAAACAGGGACATGGTCTCTGTTTCAAAGCTGGATTTCAACAATCCCGCATCGGCAACCATAGAAATGATTAGTAAGGAAAATGCCCTGCCCACAAAGAAAAACGTCAAACGGCTGGCAAACTATAAAGCGACCTGGAAAATTGCCGACCTTGGAAACGGCCACATTTTCATCTCTTTTTCAACTATCTCTTACACTTCGCCTGAATACCCCAGGTTTATCCAGGACCCTATAGTAAGGAAGGTTTTTATGCGTAATCTGCTTAAGCTTAAAGTGGCTTTCTGTATATAACTTATGCATATGGCTATGAAAAAGTTAAAAAAACGGCTTGTCGATAAAATTCAAACCCTGATAGGTGAGCCAGAATTGATCGCCCGCAGTTTCGCCATGGGTTCATTTATCGGCGTAACTCCCCTGATTGGTATGCAGATCATCATTAGCCTTACGCTGGCAGGGATATTCCGGCTTAGCAAAACAGCTTCGGTGGTCGGAGTAATAAATACAAACTGGACCAAAGGATTGTTTTTGTACCCCCTGAATTACAAGATCGGCGCCTGGCTGCTAGGGTATAACGGAAGTTTAAGCATTGAGGGTTTGTTTACCGGTAATATTTTCAGGAACCTGTATAATGCCGGAGCTGAAGTGTTCATTTCACTGCTTATCGGTGGATTCATCACAGGTGCAATCATCTCATGCATTTATTATTTCCTCGTTCTGAAGATTTTAAAACAAAGAGAATCACTGATTATAAAAACAAAATAAACATGAATAAATCCGATAAAAAATATGCATTGATAACTGGCGCCAGCCGTGGTATTGGCCAAGCGATGGCATACGAATTGGCATCAAGAAAAATAAACCTGCTGCTGGTATCTTTAAAAGGGGAAGGTTTGGCTGAGCTTTGTGAAAAAATCCGGAATAATTATGGGGTGGATGCCCAATATTTTGAAACCGATTTCTATCAGTATGAATCCGTTTATGACGTTGCAAACTGGGTCATACCGAATTACTCTCTTTTCATTCTCATAAATAATGCCGGTATTGGCGGAACAAGGGCATTTGAAAGTGTTTCACCTGAATATATTGATACTATAATCCAGGTAAATATCAGGGCAACATCAATGCTTACAAGGTTGCTGTTGCCTGAACTAAAAAAGCAGGAAAAGGGATATATATTGAACGTGGCCAGCATGGCAGCCTTTTCCCCGTTTGCATTTAAGACGGTATACCCTGCCTCCAAAGCCTTTGTTTCCTCATTTTCCCAGGGCCTGCAGGAAGAACTCAAGGATACCAGTGTTTTTGTGAGTGTAATTCATCCGGGACCTGTAAAAACCAATGCGGATGTCACTGCACGAATCGAAAAACAGGGTGTTTTCGGGAAACTGGGACAGGTAAGTCCGCAGAAATTGGCGAATATTGCAATACAAGAATTACTCAACAGGAACTCCCTGATTTTACCCGGAATTCTGAATAAGATTAACTGGGTACTGATGGCCCTGTCACCAAATGCACTGAAATTACCCATTTTGTCAAGGGTTGTACGAAAGGAAATATATTCATCCCGGTCGGTTAATCCCGCGCTTTGCGCCATTGAACAATAGCCTATGAAAGTTTTGTTAACAGGGGGAAATGGTTTTTTGTCGGGACACCTGGTTCATGAACTGCTCAGATGCGGGTACACCGTGCGGGCAATGATGAGGCCCGGGGTAAAAGCGCCCGCACTTACAGGCCTTGACATTGAAATGATTTACGGAAATATCACCAGCAAATCAGATGTTCAGGCGGCTGTCAGGGGATGCGATGTTGTCATCCATGCAGCTGCAGATACCAGTCAATCGCACCGGCAGCTCAGGGACTATTACCCGGTTAATGTCGAAGCGACTGAACAAATTATCAATGCAGCTTCAGCTGAAGGCTGCAGGCGGATGATATTTGTGAGTACCGCCAACACCATGGGTTTTGGCACAATTCAGAAACCCGGAAATGAAAATACCCCGGTTTCACCGGTGTTTTTGAAGTCAGGATATGCAAAAAGTAAAATCCTCGCCCAGGAATTGGTGATGGAAGCGGTAAAAAACAAAAAGATCGACGCTGTTATTGTGAATCCCACATTCATGATTGGTCCCATGGACTATAACCCTCACTCAGGAAGGATCTTTAAAATGCTGCTTGAAAAGAAAATTGCCTTCTATCCTCCGGGTGGAAAGAACTTTGTTGATGTAAGGGATGCTGCGGGTGGTATTGTAAACGCTATCAGCAAAGGAAAATCAGGTGAATGCTACCTGATCTCTGGCGAAAACCTGTCTTTCTATGATTTCTTTCTCAAAGTTAAATCGCTTTCAGGACAAACTACAGTGCTGATCCCCGTTCCGTCCCCGTTACTAACCCTGTTCGGTTTTATCGGAAGTATCCTAAGGATATCAGGAATTAGTTCAGAACTGAATCTTACCAATGCAAGAATTTTATGCATAGGCAACTATTTCGACAACAGTAAAGCGGTCAGGCATCTTTGTCTTCAATGCTCAGGAATTGACAAAACAATCAGCGATTCCCTCAAATGGACAAGGACGGGTAATAAATAGATGCAATCAGAATTCAACAAGACCTTATAAATAAACCGACTTCCGAATTAAAACAAAAGTATTAACTTGGACTGGATTTTAATGACATAATTTGGGATTCACAGATTTTTTCTTGACCGTAAAGTTTTATTCAATATCCGGAATAAAAAGGATGTTTCTTCTGATACTGATCCTGGCAGGAGCGTCGATCCATCTTTATTCACAGGACAATGCCGGGTATGTCAACGTATTCATCGGGACTGATGGGACAGGACATACCTTTCCAGGGCCTTCAATGCCTTTTGGGTTAGTTCAGCCCGGCCCCGATAACCAGGCCGAAGACTGGAATCACACCAGTGGATACCAATACCGTGACACTATCCTTGCCGGATTTTCCCAAACCCGTTTAAGCGGGACAGGTATCAGTGAAATGGGTGATATCTTGCTTTTACCTTACGTACAAACACAACCTGAAAACCTGAAATTTCTTTACTTTAAGAATACTGAGAAAGCAAGTCCGGGCTATTACACCCTTACCAAAAAAGACCAGGTAAAAGTGGAACTGACTTGTTCTGAACGGGTAGCCTTTCATCGATATACTTTCCCTTCGCAACAGGCCAGCATACTGGTTGATTTACAGCACGGACTTCGTTTCCTTACCGATAGTCTGGTTTTAGAAAGTGATGTCAATGTTGAGAATAAGCAAACCATTTCAGGGTATTGCCATACCAAAAACTGGGTTGAAAGGAAGTACTTTTTCGTGATCAAATTTGACAAGCCGTTTTTGAAATCAGAACAACTGGCGAAAGAACCAAAAGAAAATGCACCGAAATATGTGTTGTCGTTCAACCTGGATAAAAGTAAAATCATACATGTAAAAATCGCTTTATCTACCGTGGATGTGGAAGGCGCAAAACTCAACCTGCAAAATGAAATTCCCGCTTGGGATTTTGAAAAAGTGAGACAAGATGCCGTTAATGCCTGGAATAAATACCTGGGAAGAATAGATATTGAGGCCAGTTCCATTCAGAAAGAAATTTTCTACACTTCGTTATATCATTTGTTCCTGCAGCCATCTAATATTGCTGATGTTAACGGGAAATACCGGGGGGCGGATGATAAGATTGCACAGGCACCTGGTAACGAATATTATTCAACGCTTTCCATCTGGGACATTTACCGTGGAGCATTCCCTTTGCTGGAAATCATTGCTCCCGAAAAAGTAAACGGAATTGTTAATTCCATGCTTTTACATCATAAGGCCAATGGATTTTTACCTATATGGACTGCATGGGGACAGGATAATTACTGTATGATCGGTAACCATGCCATCCCAATGATTCTATCGGCGTACAATAAAGGTTTTACCGGGTTTGATCAATCCGAAGCCTTAAAAGCAATGGTTGAAACTTCCACAAAGAGTCATATTAATTCTGATTGGGCGTTGTATAATAAATATGGCTATTACCCTTTCGATAAACTGGATAACGAAGCTGTTTCACGAACTCTCGAAAGCGGTTACGACGATTGGTGTGTAGCTGAAATGGCCTTACAACTGGGTGATAAACCCACTGCTGAAACTTTCAGTAAACGGGCAAATTACTATAAGAACATTTACGATATCAGTACCAAATTATTTCGTGGTAAGGATTCCAAAGGAAATTGGCGCATGCCTTTTGATCCATTAAAAGCAACATCACCTATGGATAACCCGGGTGATTATACCGAGGCTAATGCCTGGCAATATTTCTGGACACCGGCCCAGTTTGACATCGAAGGAATGAAAGAACTATTAGGCGGCAATGAAGCATTTACCAGACAACTGAATGATTTCTTCACCATTGAGGCACGAAACCCCAACAAATTTCTCGGGCAGGAGGCAATGATCGGGCAATATGCTCACGGGAACGAGCCCAGTCATCATATTGTGTATTTGTATGCTTATTCCAACATGCCAGAAGTGGGGCAAAAATACATCCACCAAATAATCAGCGAGTTTCACAACAATACGCCTGACGGAATGATTGGCAATGACGACTGCGGACAAATGTCGGCCTGGTACATCCTTTCAAGCCTGGGATTTTACCCGGTTAATCCTGTCGGAAATGATTATGTGCTCGGGGCTCCCCAATTGAAAAAGGCTAAGCTTCATCTCACTAATGGAAAAATATTTATTGTCGAGGCTCAAAATATATCTTCTCAAAATATCTATTCAGGAAAGATTGTTTTAAACGGAAAATTGATCGACAAGCCCTGTATCACCTACCGGCAAATTATGAGTGGTGGCACACTGAGTTTTGAAATGATCAATAAATAACCTGAGGCTAAAGTAAAAATAATTTTATTGTATTGATCTCTTTTTCAGAGTCTTAATAAGTTTATTTGGTAATGGAGAAAGTATCAAATACGCTGTATGCACCTGTGTAACCTTTGTAACTGTTTACGGTTACGGTTTTACCTGCGATGTCAACGACGCTGAAGTAATAGGTTTTGCGGTCGTTGTGAACGTTCCATTCGTTTCTGACAGTCGGATCGATATAACCGCCGCCGGAACCTGCACCGCAGGTGCCGTTAAGAAGCTGCACTACATTGTTTTTCCAGCCAGGAACCGGGGGCGTGGGCTGTGGTTTCGGGATTAAACTGCCGTCAATGGTCCTCCTGGAAAACAGATGAGAATGTCCGCATGCATAAATGTCGAACTTGTTTGCATCGATAAAGGACCAGAGGGTCGTAAGCGTGGTATCCGCTTCCGACGCCTCGGTCGAATCGTTGTCGACATAATAATAGGGCACATGGATAAAAAGGAATTTATGTAACGCGCTGGTTTGGGCCACCTGTGTTTTCAGCCAGGTCATTTGTGACGATTCGATATGGCCTCCCATGTTTATTTTCTGGGTGTCCTTGGTTACATAATAACAATCCATTACAGCAAAAAAGGAGCTGGTTGCCGCATCGGTAAAAGAATAAGCCAGGTGCTCATAGCCAGCCGGTCCGTTGGACGGGTTCTCCGAAAAAGTACCCTGGAACTGCTGCTGGTTCACAAGAAAGTAACCGTAAGACGCGTGCTCATGATAAAGTTCATGATTACCAACGGCCGTGTAAAGCTTAATCCCTTTGTTGGTCAGCATAGTGAAAAGATTTTTGAATTCCTGGAAGGTATAATGCTTTGCCAGGTATCCCCTGTAGCACATATCACCACCGAATACTACAAAAGACGGCTTGGGTTTCAATGTGTCTATACTGCGGATGATTGGATTTAAAGCGGTAGTGTCAACCGTATAACCAAGCGAGTCACCCCGGCTGTCGGCCAGGAAAACGAAACGAAGCCGGGGATTCGTATCAACAGTTTGCTGATCATCGGAACTGCTTTTTTTGCAACCACCCGTTATCACGGCAACAGTGATCAGCAGCATCATGGCAGCGATGGTAAAATTACGTTTCGCCATCCTTGAATTGTTGTTTAAAAAATAAGACATGAATTTCTCCTTTCAATATTTAGGGTACTTGTTATTTCCTCACATGATGTTCCTGGTCGGTCTTCTTCAAATTTCGATAACGCATTCACCAACAAAGTTATAAATAAAAATGAAAAGAAATTATTCCTGATGTTATAGAGATTAATTTGTTATTTTTACGTAACGATTGTGCGTCTTTTTGTACTGCAAAATCATTTCATATGAAAAAAATTATCGCTCTTCTCTTCATGCTGCTTTGCCAGATACTGGTTTTTACAGCTTCGATCCAGGCCCAGGTTAACCCCTATCTGCAGACCCCGACACCAACATCAGTGTATATAAGCTGGCATTCGAACGACACTGCTTTCACAAAAATCCGTTACGGACTTTCAGGCACGAATCTTGACCAGGTTAAAACCGGTTCGTTCCAGAACATCGGAGGCAAGCACTGGCATACGGTCAAGCTGACTGGTCTGACTCCGGATACCAGGTATTATTATCGATGCATTAGCGGCAATGACTCTTCTTCTGTCTCTCCCTTCAGGAGCCAACCCCTTCCGGGGACAGCAGGCCGGCATATCCGGTTCGTTATTTTCGGGGATTCAAGATATAATGACACCATTCCGTCAATCCTTGGACAGCTTTGTCAGAATGTGCAGCAAACATTGCAGTCAAAATACGGGACTGTATGGTACGATTCGGTCAACCTGGTCATGCATACGGGAGATATCGTATGGACCGGCAGGGATATCGCCCGTTTTGAAACCGAATATTTTTCGAAGATCGCGAATCTTTCATGTTCCCTGCCCTTCATGGTCGCTATCGGCAACCATGAACACGAATCGGCATTTTACTTTGATTATATGAAGTACGAGGATTTTACAGATTCCGCGGTTGCCAAAACAGCCTATAAAGAAAGATTTTATTCCTTTGAGATCGCCGGATGCAAATTCGTAATACTTAACAGCAATGATAAAATCATTGGTGCGCCTATACAGAAAACCTGGCTGAATAAAGTCCTCACTGAATCAGATGCAGATCCGGGAACAAAGCTCGTATTCACGTTCGCTCACCACCCCTGGCATACCGAGATATGGACTGAAGGGAACAGAGATTCGGTTGACATTGCTTTTTACCGGGAATTTGTGAAATTCTATAAGATGGTTCAATATTCTTACGGCCATGCACATGATTTTGAACTGGGAGCAATCGTGGATACAATCAGCACTAACCAGGTGATGCATGATTTCCGTACAGTTCTTGCAGGGGGAGGAGGAGCAGAGCTCACCAGGTATTTTTCAGGTTCAGTTGATTATCCTGAAATCCAGGAAACCGTCGACGATTACAACTATGTCATCATGGACATCAATGTCGACGATCAATCATTTGTAGCCGAAACTTATACGCTAGGGAAGCCCGAGCACCCTCTCCACCAGGTACTTGATACCTGGCATTTCAGGATGAACCAGGCACCTCCTCAGAAACCAGTTGCAAAGCCTGTAACTGCAACCAGCCCTGTGATACTCTCAGCATCTGCAATGAGCGGTTCCGATTCCTGCATGTCCTCATGGTTTGAAATTACGGGTACCCGGGGAAATTATTCCGCGCCGGTACTGAGCAAACTCCGCGACAGGGAGGATATTTTTGAAAATACCGGTTCCCCGAACTTCATCCCCACCAATAAAAATGCGGGGATTGACCTTACTTCGCTGGAAGCACCCGACAGCCTCTTTACCCATGGAAAAACCTTTTGGTACAGGGTAAAATACAGGGATGATAATCTGAAGTGGAGCCCCTGGTCCGATGAAGTTGCCTTTAATAATACCGGCATTGGTGACGTGAATTTTTCCACAGATAAATTCAATCTGTCTCAAAATTCTCCTAATCCATTCAATGCTTCAACCGTGATCGGTTATCAGCTGAAATCAAATGCTCATGTAACAATAAAAGTTCTGAATATATTTGGGGAAGAAGTTGCAACCCTCGTGAATGAAGAGAAACCGGCAGGCGAATACTTTGTAAAGTTTACTTGCGCCCCCGATTGTTATCCCGCTGGGATTTATTTCGTTCACATGAGATGTGATGATGCGGTTAAGTACAGAAAAATGCTGGTCACACATTAAAAAGCCAGTGTTGTGTCCCTTTCTCAAGATTTTGGTTGATTGTCTTGCTGCAATTGACTTTGCGTTTAAGTTTACATTTTTCAGTTAGGATCCTTAATTGTCCCTTGCAATAAAATATATACTATGAGACATTTTTACTTCATTTTTCTTTTTCTTTTTTCTCTTCCCAGTTATTCACAGGTCAAGATAAATATCACTGTTAATCCGGTCGCTAAATTAGTAACGATCCCTCCCGATTTTGCAGGTTTGTCTTTCGAGAAGAACTGCCTGAAAAAAGGTTATTTTAATCCTCACTGTGATACTTTGATCCGGCTGTTTCAAACATGTGGGATTAAGTCGCTGCGTATAGGAGGAAATTCAGTAGATACAAATACACTAAGCACTGATACTGCAGGCATGCATTATACACGAGCGGAATTAGACAGTTTGTTTCTTTTTGCACAACAAGCCGGCTGCAAAATTTTAATGGGTTTAAATTTAAAAGACTCCAGTGCTTCACTAGCCGATACCGAAGCAAGTTATGTTATGCAATATCAGAATAGTGGGCTGTTTGGATTTGAAATGGGCAACGAGCCCGACCGTTACCGTAAATCAACATACTCGTATCACGATTATATACAGGATTACATGACTTATTATAATACAATTAAGCCATCTAACCCTGCGGCTGTTTTCACAGGACCAGGATGTGCCAGTAATTTTGAATATTTCACATTGCCATTCTGCAGGGAAATGGCTGCCTTACCTTCCCGGCCTCTTTCTATGCTTACGCAACATTATTACGGAGGATTAAGAGATGAATTTGGAATTTCTGAACAGATCGATTCTTTGATGAGTAAGTATAAACTTTTCCATGTATCAGAGGAGGTAAAGAGGTTGGTCCGTTGTGCCGACAGCAGCGGGATCAAATTTCGCATGAGTGAATGCAATACAATTGATAAAGGAGGACAAAAGGATGTGAGTAATTCTTTTGCTTCGGCCCTGTGGGCTTTGAACTTCATGTATGAGTTGGCGTATGATACATGTGCGGGAGTTAATATTCATGGAGGACTTGGTGGTGCCTATACTGTTTTTTCCAGGGACAGTAATATTTATCGTGCACGTCCGATTGCCTATGGAATTCTTGCTTTCCAAATTGGAAGCAAAGGCAGGTTCATTTCTTCTTCGGCAACGAACTATACTATAAACCTTCATAGTTACAGTGTTATTGACAGCTCGAAAAATATATATACAACTATCATTAATAAAGACAAATTGAATGATGCGGAGATAACTCTCACAGTGACAGATACCGTAAACAGCAACTATTTTAGTGCGGAATACGTGAAGCTGAGTTCCCCACTGTCATTGAAAGATACAACCGGAGTTACCCTTGGCGGACAGGTGATGGGTTCATTAGGAACAATTCCGGCTTATATATGGACGTCGTCGGCAGTTAATTCGCATCAGACAACTATTCCTGTTAAAGCCCACTCTGCAGTGGTAATAAAATTCAATTACAAATATGGGACTTCAGTCAATAATAATACAGAAAAAAACAAACACATTCTCAATCTATTTCCCAACCCCGCATCCGAAAAAGTGACTATTATTACAGACGTGACTGGGCGATCTGTTATTTCCATTTACAATCTGCAGGGACAACTCCTTATGCAAAAGCAGGTACAGCAAGGTAAAACAGACATTGACATAAGTGAGCTTGCAAAAGGAGTGTATATTTTGAAATTATCCAGCAACGCCAGGGCAGAAGTAGGAAGGATAATTAAAGAATGAAATTTAAAGCACCTGATAAATAAAGCTACCGGCAGTTCATCATCGATTTTGCGAAAGTTGATGATTTTGTTGGTGGGAACATGCAAACACAGAAGATAATTTCCCCTTAACTGCTCCATCTTCACAAAAGTTAATTTTCAGGCCGTAATTCTGCATCCTGCAAGGTAAAAACGACCATTGGTAAAGTAAGTCATTGAAAAATTCTCTTTACATATTACATTTATACTTTGATAATCCGTGAATTAAAAAGTAATAAATAAGAATTTATGGCCAAAACAAAAGCAATCATTCTTTTCCTGGTTTGTTTGCTACTGTTCCCTTCCATTGCAAACAGCCATCAAAAACGATTCACACCAAAGCATCATGTGGCGCCTGTTGCATCGGCACATCTTGCTTCACTTGCTTTAACAACCCCGCTTCCATTCCCCGATCCACCTGCAGCAGCACATCAAATGGAGCAATATTACCCGGCTTTGGTCAAGAACGCCGACAGTCCGGTATTTCAGATCGGTAAAAATCCATCTCTTCCTGTTGTCGCCACCATCCCATTGCAACTTAATATTGAGGGGATATCAAATGTGAATCAGTCACCAAACCCTGATACCGACGGCGAGGTCGGGCCCAACCACTATTTCCAGATGGTGAAGTATGCTTTTGCGATTTGGGATAAAAACGGCACCTTGCTTTACGGACCCGCGAACAATAAAACGCTTTGGAGTAACCTCCCCGGCCCCTGGAACAATCTTGACTATTATACTGATCCAATCGTCGTATATGATCATTTGAGCGACCGTTGGCTTGCCAGTGCAATGGTTTATGATATACCCAACCAGTATTTTGAACTGATCGCCGTGTCGCAAACCTCCGATCCAACCGGTGGTTGGAATTGTTATGCATACACCTTTGACAACATGCCCGACTATCCAAAGTTCGGAGTGTGGCCCGACGGGTATTATATGACGGTAAACGAAGCCTACATTCCCCCGTCAAGTCCTGCAGAATGGAAGGGATTAACAGTCATGGTATTTAATCGTGAAGATATGATCAGTGGTACAAGTAATCCGAGGGCAAAACTTTTTCACGTGCCATCTACCGGAACTGATATGTATGCGGATCCTTCGTGTTTCCTGCCAGCCGATCTCGACGGGCCGCTTCCTCCACCGGGAACTCCGAATTTCCTGGCATGCATCAAAGATGACCAGATGGGTTTTCCCTCCGACCAGTTGTGGATTTGGAAATGTACGGTCGACTGGAACGACACGACCAATTGTTCATTAGAAGAGGATACCATCCTCATGGTCCAACCTTTTACAGGAAATCTTAATACTATCAACCCCAATACAATCAGACAGCCAAATACAACATACAGGTTGTTTACAATGGGTGATCGCCTGATGCACCGCTTGCAATACAGGAATTTCGGCACCTACCAAACCCTGGTAACCTGTCATACGGTACAGGATATTCCAGGCGAGCACGCGGCAAAACGTTGGTATGAACTTCGCCGTCAGGGAAACAACTGGTTTCTGCATCAGCAGGGCACATACTGTCCAGACGATAATGACCGCTGGATGGGCAGTGTTGCTATGGATGTGAATGGCAATATGGCCATGGGATATAGTGTTTCGGGGAACAACATCTCTCCATCCATACGAATTACCGGCCGTAAAGCGGAGGATCCATTGAATACAATGACCTTCGGAGAAACCGAAATCGTCGAAGGCGGGGGATTTCAAGTCGTAAACAATCGCTGGGGTGATTACAGTTGCATGACCGTAGATCCTGCTGATGAGCTGCATTTCTGGTATACACAGCAATACGTTCCGGTAACCGGTTCGATGTCATGGCAAACCCGGATTGTTTCCTTTACGCTTGATACTGCAATGGTTAATGTATCTGAAAAAGATGACACCCCTCTGATCTTCTCGGTATTCCCGAATCCATCGGCCGGGCATATCAGGGTCAGCCTGACGATGAAGAATGCTTCTCCCCTGGATATTTCATTGATAGATATGTATGGAAAAACAATCCTCCTTTACAAATCACCAGGAGTCCTTCAAAAAGGAGAGCACTCCTTTGATCTCAGTTTCACGGGTTCTGCAGGTAAACCGATTTTTAGTCCGGGAATTGCAGCTATTACGATTTTTACAAACCGTGGATATGGATCACGCAAATTGATTCTGCTCAGCGAATAATTACGATTAACGTCCCTCTGATCCCAAGAAATTTGAAATTGTGCTGTGCCCATAAACCATTGGCAATGTTCAGTTTGATCTTTCCATCAGCACCTTCATAAGGACTATTTGCGGTTATCATTAACGGGAGAAGGCAACTGAAGAACCACAGGATTGATTTCATGGGGCCAGTTTCGATATTCATCTGATCTTTTAGAAGGAGGAGATTGTCATGAAGGTTATTAAAGAAGGTCACAGTACCAAAAGCCATTATCAAATGGGCTATCTGCCTTATTTGTGACGTTGGGATCAACTTTTGATTGATCCTTTGTCGCTGAGCCAGTATACTTTCGATAAATTATTTCACCTTTTTCGATTTGTATGGGTCGTGAGAAGAATGGAGCATCAAAAACAAAACTGTGGTACTCTCCATTTTCCCCGCAAGGATCAACATTGTCGGGAAGATCATTCAAAAAATCATCATCGATTATCCTTCCAACAAAACTCTTGTCCAGGTATTTATCATTCACACAAGTTGTAACAGCTTTAAATCCAGTATCAATGAACTTCCTTATAAGTTTTCTGGTCGATTTCTTCCATAATGGAAAAACACCCTTCAGATTCAACTCCGCCAATTTATCTTCTCGGTAATTCCGTAAATCTTCCAAGAAAATATCACCGAAAACCGATGCGGTCACTCCTCTATTTTTTAACTGCAATAAAACTGCTGCCATGGTATTATCATAGGCTTCCATGGTGGGCATTTCTGGAATTGGAATTTTCAACAATGGTAACCCTATTCGTTCTGCCTGAATATCCAGCAGTTCAACTCTAACACCGTGCATTGATATTCGTTGATAAGGCTGACTAATAGTGGTCAATAAAGACGCTACCTCATAATTCTGATCCTGCAAGATTTCATGCAAACATAAAGCCGAGTCTTTACCGCCACTCCAATTGAAAACAACTTTTTCTTTGAACTGCATGAGTATTTTATCTTACTGAAGATCAAATTTATTGAGTTACCCCATTAATGAGTTTTTGGTTTACAGGTAATAAACGATTTATTCTCAGCAATAATATCCCAACATCCCGAACGCATGACTTTTTCTTTTGCTTGTTCTCTCGGCTGATGACCATCTTCGAGATACAATATACCCTCGGGGTTGATCAACCTGTTGAGCTCTTTCAGGAACCCGTTTGTATCTTTTACCATGTGGAACATATCCAAAGCATAGATTACATCGGCTATCTGAGAAGGAATATTCACCGTTTTTCCATCAGTCTGGATCGGTTTAATATTCTTCAGGTTGTGTTTTTTGATCTGGGTATGGGCAGCTTCAATGGCAAGTTCATGGATATCAACAGCATAAACAAGTCCGTTATCACCGACCTTTTCAGATGCTGGTTTGAGATAACGTCCCGTACCTGAGCCGTAATCGATCACTGTCTGACCTTTTTGCAGATTAAATGGTTGGAGACGCTTATCTGGAGATTTTAAAAGATCGCCTATGTTGAACATAAAAGCCATCATTTTAAATCCCCAGTTGGGCATACGATCCATTTCACTACCAGTTAGTATTTTCTTCATGGTTTTTAATATTATACAGATGCTAACAAATTTATTGATTTAAACAAAAGAAGCCACCCAAAAGGCAGCTTCATGAAGATGGGGAAGATATATCGAGTTTTAATTGAGGTCGGCAATGTCGGCAACGGTTGGGGTAACGGGAGCAAGTGCTTTGAAATCTGTATTCTGGATTTCACTATCGTTGAAATCAGCTTCGCTCGGGGTAATGGGTGCCAGTGTTGAAAAAGCAGGGGTCATTTCATAATCAACATCCGAAAAATCAGCTTCAACAGGGTTCACAGGGGAAAGGTCAGTGAGATTTATTGTGGTCGCATCTTCAAAAGTAGCCTCTTTAGGGGTGGTCGGCACCAATGAAATAATCATCGATGTGTTTACTTCTTTATTCGTTATTGTTGTGTTGTCATTGCTTGCATAAAGAATGTTGGTTGTGAGGATCAGGGCGAAGATTGCGATACATACTGTTGCTTTCATTTTTCTTTGTATTTGATGTTGATGAAGCAAAATTACAGCAGATTGAAGGGCTGTAAAAGTGTAATTCGTTGGAAGGGATGATTGTCCCCGATGAACAAGGGGAGATGATCGATGAATAATGCTGAGTTTACGATTTATCGAAAAAATATTACACTTTTTTTCAGGACGAGACAATAACTAACTATGACTCAGAATTTTTTTTCATACTGGCTCGAATGGTTTTAATTTTAATTGTTTATCCACACAATCCCAGGTAATTATGCATTGAAAAATTATTATTATCACAAAATTTTTTTAATTTTGAATTATCGAACTGAAATCAAAACTTTATTGTGAAAACAAAAAACCGTTCTTCTAATACCGAGCGCTGGATTGCACGTATCCTTGGGCTGCTGTTAGCTGCCTTTGCCTTTTTCATGTTCATAGGGTATCTAATCGAGGGGAGCCAAAGGCACCCGGGAGAGCCATTTTTAAGCGGAGTATCCCCTGTTGTTATAATAATTTTCATCGTCTGGGGCATGGGACTTTTCGGCTTGCTCCTTGGGTGGTGGAATGAAAAACTCGGGGGCTTTCTTTCCGTTTCCTGCTTTATACTGGTTTTTATCCTTAACCTGTTCAATCAGGAAGCTCATGGTAAGATGTTGGCCTTAATCCCAATGGTGATCTTTAGCATTCCATCATTGCTATTTATCAGTTGCTGGTACGATGCGAAAAAGAAGATTCCCCGCTGAAAACATCGAGAAATAAGATTCAGCATACTACTCCGACGAAATATCTGACCTGAAAAAACGGAACTTCTGGTTACCTTGTGTTGTTAAGTTGTCCGGGAAAATGGACAGCCATTTGTTTTAATAAGAATCAAGCTCTTTATTTCTACATTTGGGCGACATATGACCATGAAATGTAATCATGAAAACTGAAGGGCTGCTTAGACGAAGCCTGGTATTGCTTACAGGCCTCTTCATCCTTACCCTGGGCATTGCCCTGTCGGTCAAGGCAAACCTGGGCATCTCACCGGTGTCAAGCAATCCATATATTTACAGCCTTGAGTTCCCTCTCACGATGGGGATGTTCACAGTGATCCTGAATATTCTTTTTATTCTTTTGCAGATGGCATTGCTGCGCAGGAACTACCAGTGGATACAACTCCTGCAGTTGCCGGTTGCCATGATTTTCGGGGCTTTCACCGATCTGGCCCTTTACCTTGTTTCAGCTAACGTACATGTGTCAAATTACTTGCTCCAATGGCTGTTTTGCATACTGAGCATCGCCTTGGTTGCAATGGGTGTTTACCTCCAGGTTAAGGCTAAGGTGATCTATCTTGCAGGAGAGGGTTTATGCCTGGCTGTCTCCAAAACCTTTCATGTTGAATTCGGAAAGGTGAAAGTGGGGCTGGATTGTACACTGGTTGCAATCGGGGTCATCAGTTCTTTCATTTTTCTGCACGAACTGAGGGGGATACGCGAAGGAACAATAGCCGCGGCATTGCTGGTAGGCACCACGGTGAGGCTCTACAGCAGGAAGCTGAAATTCCTGGATCCCTTGCCTGGCGAAAAAGAGATTGATGTAACAGCAAGCAGAATAACATCCGCAGACCTCAAAAAGAATCTTATCATTACCATCGCCAGGGAATTCGGCAGCGGCGGACATGAGATCGGGCAGATCGTAGCGAAGGCCCTCAATATCCCGTTTTATGACAAGGAACTGATAGACCTTTCGGCAAAAGAAGGCCATCTGTCACCCGAATATGTTAAGGCCCATGAACAGAAACTAAAGCACAGCCTGTTGTTCGAGCTGATTGAACAGAATTATGCTTACGTGGAAGGCGAAAAGTCGGCGCTTGACAAACTGTTCGAGGCCCAGAGCAAAGTCATATGGGATATAAGTGAAAAGGGCTCCTGTGTGATCGTCGGGCGTTGCGCAGATGTTATCCTGAAGGATCATCCCGGCTGTTTTGCTGTATTTGTTCATGCGCCAAAGGAATTCAGGCTGCAACGGATCATTCATGAATATGGCCTCAGTCCCGGGAACGCAGGCAGGGAGATGGCAAGGATTGACAGGGAAAGGGTGAATTATTGCCGGCATTACACGCATATGACCCGGGGCAAGCCCGGGAGTTATGATCTCAGCATCGACAGTTCGGTAACAGGAATTGAGAATGCTGCAATGATGATCGTTGAAGCCTTAAACAGATGAATCAGGCACCACCTGCCTGGCCGGCAAGCCTGTCGTGTTTTGATGTATGCACGTTGGTAAAGCGTTGTACTTCTTTCGTGGGATCGAACATATAGCGAAGAGTGGCATGAGTCTTCACTACCGGTATGTCGAGAAGGCGGTAGATCTTGTTCACGGTCACATTGTAATCTCCAACCCAGGACATGTCAAGATATTTGATCTTATGCTTTTTCAGGGAGTCAACCATGGTAAGGAACAACACGCCCGTGACTCCCGACCGCTGGTAATCGGGAACAACGGCTGTAAGAAGCTGCCTTGCCCTGGTAATGGTCCCGGTGTTTTTATACCAGAGGAATTTAATTATGTTGGGCAGATTAAGTTTCCCGTTGCCAAGTTTTTTCAGTATCTGGTTCACATCGGGAAACACCACTACGAGAGCAACGGGCCGGTCCTGGTCGTAAACGAACCAGATGAATTCCTGGTTAATGATTGCCTTGGCCTTCCTCATGATCTTCTCGATCTCGGAATAATCCAGGGGGGTGTAATCCTCGTGAAAATCGGCCCATACCGCATTATATACGGTGCAGATGTCGTTCAGGTACTTTTCCTTTTTGCTGAAATCGAAATGCTCGAGCCGGAACTTTTCCTTCAGGTGCATTGAAAATTTCACCTGTCGTTCGGGAAATGGTTTGGCAAGATCGGCCTCGTATGAAAACTGTTCGAAATACGTTTTAAACCCGTATGCTTCGAAAAGGTCCCTGTAGTATGGAAAGTTGTAAGGCATCCCGTAAACAGGCTGCGTAAAGCCTTTGATGAGCAGTCCCCAGTACGTCAGGTTCTCGCCGAAAGTGATAGGGCCGTCCATGGCTTCCATGCCCCTTGATTTCAACCATTCGCGGCAGGCATCGAACAGGATGAAGGCAGCCTGCTTGTCGTTCACGCATTCGAAGAAACCCATTCCGCCTGTCGGTTGTTCGGCTTTTGCAGCCTTGCCGCGGTTGTAAAATGCGGCTACCCTGCCAAGCAATCTGCCTTCAGCGTCCTTTAAAACCCATCGTATTGCCTCGCCGTCTTTGAAGAGTATATTGCCTGAAGGATTGAAAACGTCCT
>SESG01016129.1_pt1 | contig 72791 bp, 60 predicted proteins | sample 3171421 | NCBI WGS metagenome assembly SESG01 (sample SAMN10866946, study PRJNA518727) | freshwater metagenome | biome: subpolar coniferous forest; feature: holomictic lake; material: water; isolation source: holomictic Lake 227, 6 m and 8 m depth | place: Canada: near Kenora, Ontario | collected...
AACTCAGGATATAATTATACCAGAACGGAAAACCAGGTTGGACAGGTATTGCTGAATAAAAATCTAGGCTTGAGTTATGGATTTACGCTGTCGTTTCCTATTTATGAAGGACATACGCTGACAACGCAGCTTGAAAATGCAAAGTTAAATTCATTGGGTTCAAGATTAGAGAATAGTGATATTACACTGCAAGTTCAGTCTGATCTCCTGTTTGCATATGAAACTTTTCAGGATGCACAGGAGTTGTTTACCCTTGAAAAGCTTAATCTCGGTAATGCCCGTGAAAATCTGGATGTTGCCATGAAAAGCTATAAGCTGGGTTCCACAAGTTCATTGGATCTGATCACGGCACAAAAAAGCTATTTTGATGCTGTTAGCCGACTGCTCACATCTCTGTATACGACAAAAGCTGCAGAAGTTGGACTGATGAAGCTAAACGGAGATTTAATAAAATAATAGAACTCGGCAAACTACGTTTGCCGAGTTCTGTGTGTAGTCGTTTAACGCAAAACTTTTATTCAATAGGTTCGATCTCCAGAATCGTAAATGTTCCTGGTTTGATTGTTGGCCTGGGACGTGGGTTTTCTTTCGTGGGTTCAGGCGCAGGACCATATTCCGCTGTTGGAAGATAGATTTTATGAGTTTTGTAATCAAGCGCAATCGTGCGGGCACCAACTTGAGTGGGCAAAGTCTCAATAACTTTATATGAATTTGCAGATTCTTCAGCAATCACCGTTAGTGTTCCCTCGCCGTTTGAGCTATAAATGAGTTTTTTTTCAGGGTCAAAGGCGGCGCCATCCACTCTTTCTCCAATTAGTAATGTTGTGATTACTTTTCCGTTTTGTGCATCAACGACAAGCATTAATTTATTATCACAGACACTAAATAATCTTTGTGTTTTTTTATCAAAAGCAAGACCGCTGGGCTCTGTTCCAGGTGCTAATGGCCAGCTGTGCAGTACTTTCATATTCACAGCATCAATGACACTGATCAGGCTTTTATCTTCAATATTGACATAGATTTTTCCATTTTCGTCGCTAACTGCAGCCTCTGGTTTTCCTTCAAAATGAATAGTTCCGATTTCTTTGTTGGATTTGGGATCGATGACTGTAGCATTGGCACTTCTTCCGTTAAAAGTGAAGATCTTTTGACTGAAAGGATCATATATAATCGCGTCTGGATTTTTTCCGCTAATCCTGATTTTTTCTATCACCTTTAAATCACGTGTGTCAAAGACTGTTACCGAGCTGTCTCTGCCATTGCTGATAAACCCTTTATTTAAATTGCTGACAAGTGCAATTCCGTGTACACCTTTGGTGTCAGGGATAATGCCAATAAACTTCCCGGAAGTAACATCAAGAACATTTACCTGAGTGCCATGTGAAATATAGAGATATTTGGTGGCTTCATCAATGCTTAGATAATCCCAGGACCCATCCCCTTCAACATGAAATTTGTTTGATATTTTAAATCTGGAAGCTTTTTGCCCGAAAGAATTTCCTGTGACGAGCAGTAAAACAATCAATAAATAGTTTACTTTCATAGGTTGAAAATTTAACACGGTTTTGCACTGAAGTGCGGCACAAAGTTAGTTTATGAAAACTAAACTCACATGCTTAAGGGCGGAATTAAAGATTAAAATCTTTTAATGTGCTTATTCATTATTTTTTCGCCTGTATTCGGGTTTTGACTAGCGTAGGGTAGAGTCATTTAAGGTTCATTTTATAAACTCTGTGCCATACTTCAGTGCAATTCCGTGTTATATTATTTTTTCCTGTAGGAGTCTTGTTTTGTTATACTTTGATTATTTTCTTTGAATATAGATGATGACAATTTTCGTATCTCAATAGATAAATGCCCTTCGGTAAAGCACTCATGTCAAGTGTTTGGCGGTTTTCTTCAGCCATGATAATTTGACCATAGATATTATATAACTCCAGGCGGGATACATACTTTCCACCTGGAATATTGAAGTTCAGAATTCCACTTGTAGGATTAGGGTAAATAAAAATTACATTATCATTTAGGGCTTGGTCAATACCAACATTCAATGAATCGCATATTGAAGGAGAGATAGGGTTCAGTTCAATTGGTGAGCCAGGTGTAAGTGTAAGCCCAATAAATCCTGAATAGCTTGGGGTATAATAAGGAGCGCGAAATACATTGTTTTGTTGGGGTTGCGAATACTGTGTAGTAGGTCCATAAAGACCATAGGGATTGGTATACTGCCAGATAATCTGCTTGTTTTGGTTTATTTCGAAGAAACGCCCTGTAGAGCCTTCACAAATAACAAAAGAACCATTGTTGACAGCTGTTACGCCAGAGATGTTTGGTGAATAAAAATCTGTTGGAATGCTTGCCGTATAATTCCAATAAACAGTGTCTGGCATAAATGCATTAACCGTGTCAATGGAATAATGAAAGCTTGCATCCATGGGTGGATCAATGATGTCAATAGTTGAGTAGGGGACGGGTGTGCGGTTGGTGCCATTGTTAAAAACGATGATCTTTCCGGCATTTGGGTAGCCCGGTTTTATCCATTGTGCGTTATGCTGGCCCCAGAATTTTTTATTAACTGCCGTGCCGCGGTTGTAGCACTGTGGATTTCCCCAGCGATACAGGAGGTCGCCACCATTGCCGCTGATTCCGCCACTATGACTGGCAGCTTCAGCCGTTGTTGTGCTGTGGTCGATAATCCAGATTTCCTGGAAGGCATGCGCACTCATGAGGATCTGGTCAGTTAAAGGGTTGTAATCCAGAGAGTTCATGTGAATCCAGTCGGGTTTGTTCGGGCCCGCAAATTGGTTGATGTTCACGAGCTCAGGATGCTCTCTTATCATCAGAAAATTAGGCTTTGTGGCATCATATTCCTGGCCCAAATGGTCCCATAAATGCCATTCCCAAACAACATTACCGGTATTAATTCCTGTAGGTTTTATTTCTACGACTTTCTCACTCCATACTACCGTGCTCGTTAAGGAAGGGTTTCTGCCCTGTGATACTGCTTGTGGTTTCGTTTTAAGTTCCCAAACAATGGCTAAAATATTACCGTTTGGTAACTGCAAAACATCATGATGCTGGCATTCTAAAGTACTGGAGATTTTGTATTGCCAGATAAGGTTATTATTCCATTCTCTTTCTTCAATAATCCCTCCAACAACGCCAAACGTATTGTTTAATGAGTCAGAGCCTGTACGGAGTAAAATTCCGTGATCAAGTAGACTGCATCCGAGTCCCGGGTTGTATTGACTCGTCCATTCGTTTATTTTTCTGCCACATTTGTCGATAAGGAATGTCTTATGACTTTGCATGGGAGAAAAAAGAAGGTACCCGTCTGCATTAGGGATATCGTATTGTTGAAGTCCAACGGTAGGTTGGGCATTACATAGTGCTGAAACAAACAGAAAGAAAAATAATGTTGCGTATTTTTTCATAAGTGAGATTCAGGTTTATAACTGCAAATGCCAGCTTTTAATGTGTATTGCCAATATTTGTTGATCAGAAATATGGTGTTTTGACATGAAAGGCCGGGGAAGGTTTAATCTGGAAATAATAATTTGCGAATTATCCCAAACTGTAAAACTTGCTTTGTGATTTGAAGCGAACAATTCTTCATGAGCAATATCTTATTACCTTTGCCGACTTATCAAACTATTTATACTCATGAAACCTATAATAGAGTGTGTTCCAAACTTTAGTGAAGGCCGTGATATGGCACTCATTCGTCAAATTACTGATGTCGCTGAAGCCGTTGAAGGTGTGAAGCTTTTGGATGTTGATCCCGGTAAAGCCACGAACCGTACTGTCGTTACTTTTGTCGGTGACCCGGAAGCCGTGATTGAAGCTGCATTTCGCTGTGTAAAAAAGGCATCTGAGCTTATCGACATGCGCAATCATAAGGGTGAACACCCACGTTTCGGAGCCACTGATGTTTGTCCTTTAATCCCCATCGCGGGAATCAGCATGGAAGAAACAGCTGAATTCGCCCGTCGGCTGGCAAAAAGGATAGGTGAAGAACTCAGTATCCCCGTATATTGTTATGAAAATGCTGCCTTTACTGCAGAACGCCGCAATCTCGCAAACTGCAGATCAGGCGAATATGAAGGTCTTCCGGAGAAGTTAAAGAATCCACATTGGAAACCAGATTTCGGCCCAACGGTTTTTAACGCAACAGCCGGTGCTACGGCAGTGGGAGCCCGCGACTTCCTCGTTGCCTATAACGTTAACCTGAATACTACATCAACGCGCAGAGCCAATGCCATCGCTTTTGACATTCGCGAAAAAGGTAGACCCGTAAGGGACGGGAATCCCTTCACCGGTAAATTAAAAAAAGATGAAAATGGTCAGGAGGTGTGGACTCCGGGTGCCTTAAAAGCATGTAAAGCGATTGGGTGGTATATAGAAGAATATGGTATCGCTCAGATCTCTATTAACCTTACGAATATTAGTATCACCCCTGTTCATGTTGCTTTTGAAGAAGCCTCAAAAAAAGCCATGGACCGAGGACTCAGGGTTACAGGTTCTGAGTTGGTTGGTTTAATTCCCAAAAAGTCACTCCTGGATGCAGGGAAGTATTTTCTGCAGAAACAACAACGTTCTCTTGGGATTTCTGAAGAAGAGATTATAAAAATTGCCGTGAAGTCATTAGGTCTTGATGACCTGAAGCCCTTTAACCCCAGGGAGAAGATTATTGAATATCTCCTTGAGGACCACAATGAAAAAAAACTCGTTGATTTGAGCATCGCTGGCTTTGCCAATGAAACTGCCTCAGAATCCCCAGCTCCCGGCGGAGGCTCTGTTGCTGCAACTTTAGGCGCTTTGGGTGTCAGCCTTGCGACTATGGTTGCCAATCTCAGTTCTCACAAAGCAGGCTGGGACGAGCGATGGGAAGAGTTTTCAGGATGGGCTGAAAAAGGTCAGCAAATCAAAGATGAGCTGCTTTTCCTGATCGATGAAGACACCCGTGCTTTTAATCACATCATGGATGCCATCGGTTTACCTAAAGGCACTGCCGAAGAAAAAACCGCTCGTCATGATGCCATGCAGGCCGCCACGAAATATGCCATAGAGATTCCATTCCGGGTCATGAAGAAGTCATTCGAGAGTTTTGTAGTGATCAAGGCAATGGCAGAATCTGGTAATCCTAACAGCGCCTCTGATGCCGGCGTTGGCGCTCTTTGCGCGCGATCCGCAGTAATGGGCGCCTATCTCAACGTTAAGATCAATGCCGGAGGGCTTGATGATAAGGCTTTTATCCAAAAAATACTTGATGACGGAAGTGCTCTTGAGCTTCAAAGCCAGGCTTTGGAAGCTGAAATTCTTGCAGTAGTCAATTCTAAGATATCTCATAATTAATTAGCACATTTTGATAATAAACATGATGAAAACAAAAAACCTACTACTAATCCTTTGTCTTCTCTTTGCCACAATGGCTCAGGCCCAAAAGACTTACAATTTCACCGCTATCCCCAATGATCCGATGCATGCCCGGATCTACACGCTTCCCAATGGATTGACAGTTTATCTTTCAGTTTATAAAGACGCCCCCCGCATCCAAACTGCGATTGCAGTGCGGACAGGTTCAAAAAATGACCCTCATGACAATACCGGTTTGTCACATTACCTGGAGCATATGCTCTTTAAAGGAACTGATAAATTTGGTTCCAGGGATTTCTTAAAAGAAGGTCCGGAATTGGCGAAAATCGATAGCCTTTTTGAGGTTTACAGATCATACAAGGATACCAACAAGAGAAAAGCAATCTACCATATCATTGACAGCGTATCTGGCGTGGCTGCAAAAGCCGCAATCGCCAATGAATATGACAAAATGCTCAGCGTAATGGGTGCCAAAGGTACCAACGCTTTTACCTCATTTGAACAAACAGTTTATATTAATGAGATCCCTGCAAACCAGGTTGAGACATGGCTTGCCGTTGAGTCAGAACGATTCAGAAATCCAGTTTTCCGCCTTTTTCATACAGAACTAGAAGCTGTATATGAAGAGAAAAATATTTCCCTGGACAATGATGATGATAAAGTTTGGGAGTTGCTCTTTGCTGAACTCTTCCAGAAACATACTTATGGCACACAGACAACCATTGGAACTATTGAAGATCTGAAGAATCCGTCACTGATTTCCCTGAAACAGTATTTTAAGAGAAGGTATGTCCCGAATAACATGGCAATCTGTCTTTCCGGTGACTTCGATCCGGATAAGGTCATTGTACTGATCGACAAAGTCTGGGGTTCCTACAAATCTCTCGAATTGAAAGATTATGTTCCACCCGTGGAAGATCCTATCACAAAACCGATAGAAAAAACTGTTTTAGGGCCAGATGCGGCTTCACTAACCATTGGATTTCGGTTGGGTGGTATTGATACTCCTGATGCCGACTTGCTGAAGCTGACAAATATGATCATGAACAATGGCACAGCCGGCCTGATCGACCTTAACCTGCTCCAGGCCCAGAAAGTGCTTGAGGCCAGTAGCTTCAATTATTCATTGAAAGACTATAGCACCTGGATTCTTCAGGCAAAATCAAAAGAAGGCCAGACTTTGGAAGAAACCCGTGACCTTCTGCTGGGTCAGGTTGAGAAATTGAAAAAGGGTGATTATCCGGATTGGCTCTTAGGTGCCATAATCAATGACCTCAAACTCAATGAGGTAAAGCGCGATGAAAGCAATATGAGTCGTTGTATGACCATGGTGGATGCCTTTGTTACCAGGCAGTCCTGGGAGAAATCAGTGACAGAAATTGACCGTCTCTCTAAAATTACAAAAGCTGACCTGATGCGGTTTGCCCGTTTAAATTTCAACAACAATTATGTAGCGATCTATAAAAAAACAGGTGTTGACAACAGCGTTCAGAAAGTCAGCAAGCCAGTGATCACGCCGGTTGAGGTTAACAGGGAAGAGACCAGTGCTTTTGTAAAAGACATCAGCGCCAGGAAGCCACTTGACATTCAACCTGTGTTTATTGATTATGCAAAAGATATCAAGACATTGAAACTCGCTAACAATACCCCGGTTTTGTACAAAGAGAATACCGAAAATAAAACTTTCGACCTCTATTACAAATTCGAGATGGGTACGAATCACAATCCCAAACTGGAAATTGCACTGGATTATCTGAAATTCCTGGGTACTTCTAAGTTAAGCCCCGCTGAGTTTCAGCAAGAGCTATATAAAACTGGCTGCTCTTTGAATGTCAACACCAACGAAGACCAGGTATGGGTGAGTCTGAGCGGCCTGAGCGAGAATTTCGACAAAGGCCTGAAGTTATTTGAGAGCCTCTTGAATGACCCCAAGGAAAATACAGAAGCGCTTAATAACATGGTATCCGATATTCTCAAACAACGCACTGATGATAAACTGAATAAAAATACCATCCTTTGGAGTGCTTTGTACAATTATGGTGAATTCGGAAACAGTTCCCCTTTTACGAATATCTTATCTGAGGAGCAACTGAAAGCCCTGAAGCCTGGTGAGTTGATTCAAATTGTCAAGACGCTGGAAAGCTATCCGCATCGTATCCTTTTTTATGGTTCAATTCCTGAGAATACCTTGCTTACAGTACTTCCACTGGAGCACAAAGCTGCCATAACCAATACCTTACCTGCTGAAAAGAAATATTCTGAACTTGATAATGCATCTACGAAGGTATATGTCGTGGATTATGACATGAAGCAGGTTGAGATTATCATGATGTCAAAATCTGATAAATATGATCCAAAGGCGATTCCTGAGATTCGTATTTTTAACGAATACTTCGGTGGAAGTATGGCCAGTATCGTTTTTCAGGAACTTCGCGAAGCCAGGGCACTTGCTTATAGCGCCTATGGAGGATACCGTACGCCTAGCAGGCCCGACCGCAGTAATATGTTATTTGCTTACATAGGCACCCAAAATGACAAACTTCCTGAGGCCATGAAAGCGATGACCGGATTGTTTAACAGCATGCCTGAGTCACCAAAAAGCTTCCAGGATGCCAAAAACGGCGTCTTGAACAAGATCAGGACTGAGCGGATCACAAAGTCACGTATTTTGTTTAATTATGAAACTTCACGTCGTTTTGGACTGGATCACGATATTCGTCAGGATGTCTACAACCAGGTTCCTGGAATGGATTTTGCCAGTCTCAGGACTTTTGCCGACAAAAATCTGAAACAAAAGAATTATACGATCCTCGTCCTTGGCAAGAAAGACAAACTCGACCTCAAGGAACTGGGAAAATATGGCCCGATTGAATATCTCTCATTGAAAGATGTATTTGCCTACTAAGTATTGATGCGTAAAGAGAAGGACTTTATTGGCGAACTTGAGCTTCCGGCAGAAGCCCTTTATGGGATTCACGCTGTCAGGGCCAGGGAGAACTTCCCGGATCAATCGTTATTTCACAAGGAATGGTTCCAGGCAATAGGGATTGTAAAACTTGCCTGTTACCAGACCTTTGTGAAATTTGAAAAAGCCTTAAAAGATAGGCCTGCGGATGCCACGATGCCGGCATTACGTATGATTCCTGGTGAAATCAGTGATTCCTTGATTCAAGCGGCAACAGAACTGAGTAATGGCCTTCACTTTGAACAGTTTATCGTCCCGGCAATGCAGGGTAGTGCCGGCACGAGCATCAATATGAATGTGAATGAAATCCTGGCGAACCGCGCCTTGCAGCTTTTGGGTGATCAACCTGGCAATTACAGCCGGGTCGATCCCATTGAAGATGCCAATATTTTTCAGTCAACGAATGATGTTATCCCTACTGCACTCAAACTTGCAGCAATTCGTCTGCTGGTGGACCTGGAAAGTTCCATCAACACCGTAAGACGCAAAGTTGAGGCTGTAGAAAATGCCACGCGTAACGACTTGAGAATAGCCTACACACAGATGCAGGAGGCCGTGCCATCATCATATGGCAGGTTGTTCAGTACTTATAATGATGCCTTGTCACGCGATTGGTGGCGGGTGTCTAAGTGTTTCGAAAGGATAAAAGTGGTCAACCTCGGTGGCTCAGCCATTGGCACCGGAATAGGTGTGCCCAGGTTTTTCGTCATGGAAGTGGTCAGGGAACTTCAAAGTCTTAGCGGATTGCCAATCACCAGGGCGGAGAATTTACAGGATGCAACTGCAAACTTGGATTCCCTGGTGGAAGTTCACGGGATACTGAAAGCGCATGCCGTTAACCTTGAAAAGATTGCTTCGGATTTACGCTTGCTGGCTTCTGACCTGAACGGACATCCGGAGATCGTCCTGCCAAAGAAACAGTTAGGAAGCTCCATAATGCCGGGGAAAGTCAATCCCGTTATTTCTGAATTTGTGATTAGTGCTGCTCATAGAGTTTATGCCAACGATATTCTCATTTGCTCACTTTGTGGACAGGGAGCACTCGACCTGAATGCATACCTGCCTGCCATTGGGCATGCCTTGTTAGAAAGCCTTAAGTTGTTGATAGCCTGTAACAAGACAATGGGGCAAAATATTTTTGATGGACTGCAAGTCAATGCTGATGTGGCTGCGCAGCGACTGATGTCAAGCCCGGCAATTTGCACGGCATTAAGCCCTTTCGTGGGTTATAACAAAGCGGCAGAAGTAGCCAGGCATATGAAATTGAAGCAATGCAACATTATTAAAGCCTGCGCTGAATTGGAAATTTTAAGCCCTAAAAAACTCCAGGATATTCTCAGGCCGGAAAACCTCTTAAAAACGGGATTCAGCCTGAATGACCTCATAGAATGACCTCATGACAAAAGGCAGGGACACAAAACCACATATTGGGATCTTCGGACGGCGCAACAATGGCAAGAGCTCGCTGATCAATACCCTTGCCGGGCAGGATATTGCTATCGTTTCTGAATCGCCTGGTACCACAACCGATCCGGTAAAAAAGTCGATGGAGATCCCTGGGATTGGCGCAGTAATCCTGATAGACACTGCCGGGATCGATGATGTTGGGGAATTGGGTGTGAAAAGGATAGAAAAAAGTATGCAGGCCCTGGCGACTGTCGACCTGGCCATACTTGTTATCGCAGAAAACCAGTTTGACGATCCGGAAAAAGCACTGATCAAAGAATTCAGCCGACATTCCTTACCATATATAATTGTACACAACAAAGCTGATCAGCATTCTTTGGAATCTGAGTTGCGCATCAGGCTCGATAACCGATACCAGGTGCCGATTCTGGATTTTTCATGTCAGCAGGAACCTGAAACCAGCAAACTGGTAGCACTTATAAAAGAGGTGATGCCAGAGTCAGCTTTGCAGAAACAAACGCTGGTGGGTGACCTGATCTCCTACGGAGATGTTGTATTGCTGATCACCCCAATTGATATTGAAGCTCCGGAAGGAAGGATGATCTTGCCACAGGTTCAGGTCATCAGGGATGTACTCGATCATGATGGGGTGGCTATCGTATTGAAAGAGCGAGAAGTAGATGCTTTTATTAAAAAGATGAATCCAAGGCCGGCGCTTGTCATCACCGACAGCCAGGTGTTTTTAAAGGCTGATGCCTCAGTGCCGAAAGACATTCCACTGACAAGCTTTAGTATTGTACTTGCCAGGCAAAAAGGAGATTTTGTCAACTACCTGAAAGGTACGCCTGCCCTTGGAAATCTCAAAGACGGCGACAAAGTGCTTATTCTCGAGAGTTGTACACATCATGTCAGTTGTGATGATATCGGGCGGATGAAAATTCCGCGTTGGCTGAACCAGTTTAGCGGGAAAAGGATTGAATATGTAGTCATTTCAGGATTAAGTCCCATCCCTGAAGATATTACAAGCTTTGCCATAGTGATCCAATGTGGAGGCTGTGTCATCACGAAGAAACAAATAATGAACCGGGTAAAGCCATTTGTGGATGCGGGAGTACCGGTGACAAATTATGGCATGGCCATCGCCTATATGCATGGGATCTATGAAAGAGCCATTGGCCCTTTTGTGGCATTGTCAGATCATTCCAGGGATTATTTATAAAACAAAATGAATATAATCATCACAGGAGCCGGAAGAGGCATTGGGTTTGCACTTTGCCAGGAGTTTTTAAAAGAGCCCGGTCATACCATCATTGCAATCTCCAGGAGCCTTGAAGCATTGAATGCAATGAGCGGCAGTGCTTCGTATGCAACGCTGAACATGTCAACGCTCATTCCATTTCGTTTTGATTTGAGTATGGGAGCTTATTCAGAGCTGAAGGCTTTTGTGGAGATGCATTTCGACAAGCTGGATGTACTTGTTAATAATGCAGGTCAGTTGATCAATAAGCCTTTTGAGCAACTTAGTGTTGTTGACTTTGACGCCATGTTTGATACCAATGTCAAGGCTGTATTCCGGACCACACAGATTTTGCTGCCTTTGATGCAGCCGGATACCCATATTGTTAATATTAGTAGCATGGGCGGATACCAGGGTTCTGCTAAATTTCCGGGTTTCTCTTTATATAGTGCCAGTAAAGGCGCAGTGGCTGTTTTGACTGAGTGTTTGGCTGAAGAATTCAAAGAAAAAGGGATTAAGGTAAATGCGCTGGCATTGGGATCTGTCCAAACTGAGATGTTGGCAGAGGCTTTCCCGGGATATGCAGCTCCGCTGCTTCCGGCACAGATGGCTGTTTATATTAAAGATTTTGCACTAAACGGTCACAAGGTCTTTAATGGGAAAGTGTTGCCGGTGGCGCTTTCGACACCGTAATAATTTCTTTGGTTTTTCTTGAGATTTATTTCTTGTGGCACCTCGTCCCCTGTCCCCATCTCCAGGAGATGGGGACAGGGGATGAGGTGCATCGAACCAGTGTATCTTCCTTAGCTTTTTTTCAAAATCCCCTTTAAATTATAATTAACAATAATTTCCTTGAATTTTAGTTTGAAAGAACTAATTTTGTCGAATTAATTACATCCGTCTCAGTTGGATTGCGAAAAAAACTCCTAACTAACTCACTCCGATATTATGAAAAATAAATATATTGACCTGATTGAACAAACATTTGAGTTTCCGCAGCAGGAGTTTAAGGTTGAAGAAAATGAATTGTTTTTTCATGACATTCCTTTAATGGATATCATTGAGCAATACGGCACTCCATTGAAAATAAGTTACTTACCAAAAATTTCTCAAAATATTCGGAATGCAAAGCGATTGTTTAATGTTGCCATGGCACAGGTTGATTACCAGGGTGATTATTATTATTGTTATTGTACTAAGAGTTCTCACTTCTCCTTTATTTTGGAGGAAGTACTTAAGAACGATGTGCATCTTGAGACTTCATCTGCATTTGATATACAGTTAATTGAGACACTACTTGAGATAGGCCAGTTGAAGAAATCAAGCTACGTCATCTGCAATGGGTTCAAGCGTCCGGCCTATATCCAGGGGATTATTGACCTGGTTAACAATGGATTCGACAATGTCATTCCTATCCTCGACAACCTGGAAGAGATTACTCACTACGACGGAAAAATGACATCCAAGTGTAAAGTTGGGATCAGAATAGCCTCGGAAGAGGAGCCTATGTTCGACTTTTACACCTCAAGACTCGGGATTAGGTTTCAGGAAATCATGCCCCTTTTTAAGGACAGGATACAAGAAAATCCGAATTTCGAATTAAAGATGCTTCACTTCTTTATCAATACAGGGATCAAAGACTCAGCTTATTACTGGAATGAGTTGAACAAGTCTGTTCAGTTGTATTGTGAACTAAAGAAAATCTGTCCTGAACTTGATTCCATTAATATCGGTGGTGGTTTCCCAATTAAAAACAGCCTTGGTTTCTCTTATGAATATGAGTATATGGCCAATGAAATCGTGGCACAGGTTAAAAATATCTGTGTCCAGAATGGCGTTCCTGAACCCCATATCTTTACCGAGTTTGGGAGTTATACTGTCGGTGAGAGTGGCGCTGTTTTGTTTTCTATTATTGACCGTAAGCAACAGAATGACCGGGAACTTTGGAATATGATTGATAGTTCTTTCATGACTACTTTACCTGACACATGGGCGATCAACCAACGTTTTATCCTGCTTGCAGTAAACAACTGGGATCAGGAGTATCAAAGGGTATTCCTTGGAGGATTAACATGCGACAGTCATGATTATTACAATGCTGAAGCCCATCAAAATGCTGTTTTCCTTCCTAAGCAAGCCGATGACGGGGAAGCGCAATATATAGGCTTGTTTCATACGGGGGCTTACCAGGAAGCTTTGGGTGGATTTGGTGGCATTCAGCATTGCCTTATTCCTTCGCCAAAGCATATTATCATTGAGTTAGATGAAAACGGTGAGTATTATACCCGCCTGTTTGCGAAAGAACAGAGTTATAAGTCAATGTTAAAGACCCTGGGTTTCTGAAAATTTTGTACTTTTGCAGCCCAAAACATTCATAGTCAATTCATAATCAAGCATACATCATGGAAAAGAAAGACTTCCTCAGAGAAACTATTGAACATGTCGATTTCGCCGCTATCGATTCAACACAGATTATTAATGCCATGCGTAAGATGTCATTTACATCCCGCGATACTGCTTCAGCAGCTGACATTCTGAAACGGATGATCGAGGATAAAGACTGTACCATTATCTTAACGCTGGCCGGCAGTACCAGCGCCGGTGGATGTATGCAGGTTTACGCCGATATGATTCGCTATAATATGATCGATGCCATCGTGGCGACAGGTGCGAGTATCGTCGATATGGATTTCTTTGAAGCACTGGGTTTCAAACATTACAGAGGCACTCCTTACGTTGATGATACTGTCCTGCGTGACAATTATATCGATAGGATTTATGACACTTATATTGATGAGGAAGAGCTTCAGTACTGCGACCGCAGCATTAAAGCGATTGCCGATGGCCTTGATCCACGTCCTTACTCTTCCCGAGAATTCATCCGCGAGATGGGCCGTTACCTGACTACCCACAGCAAGAAAAAAAATTCCCTGGTTCAGTTGGCTTTTGAGCATAATGTTCCAATTTTTTGCCCTGCCTTCTCTGACAGCTCTGCTGGTTTTGGCCTCGTTCGTCACCAGTGGGAAAACCCTGAAAAACATGTCTCCATTGACTCGGTTGCTGACTTCCTTGAACTGACCCGCATTAAGATGGCAGCAGGAATCTCAGGTTTGTTTATGATTGGCGGTGGTGTTCCCAAGAACTTTGCCCAGGATACTGTGATTTGTGCAGAAATCCTTGACAAAGAAGTTCCCATGCACAAATATGCTGTTCAGATCACGGTAGCTGATGTACGTGACGGTGCTTGTTCCAGCTCGACATTGAAAGAAGCTGCTTCCTGGGGGAAAGTTGATACGATCTATGAGCAAATGGTCTATGCAGAAGCTACTTCAGTAGTTCCGCTGATTACCAGCTATGTTTATCACAACGCTGACTGGAAGAGCCGGACGAAGTATGAGTGGGGAAAAAAGATCGATAATAAAGAAATTTAATCAGTGTCCCGGTTTACCAGTGTACCGATTCACCGTTACACTGGTAAACTGGTACACCGTTACACCATTACTCTTCCAGTTTCCCTTCAGAGCTAAAAACCGCATCCGTAAAATTAAGTCCTTTCCTGAACTCAATTTTATAGAATAGTTTTTTCTCTCCAATCATTTCTAAAGAATAGGCAGCGCTTATTTTTTTAGATCCAAATTCTTTATTAAAGCCTTTTGAAACGGCAGCTGGCAGATCTTTCAGTGAAATTTTTATTGCAGTTTCCTGCCACATACCTTCTGTATTATACAGCGCTGTGAGTTTTTTTGCGTCCAGGACAAACTCTGCTTCATAATCACAGCAATTGATTTTTCCCCACCTGACACTGTCGGCTGCCGGGTATTTCTCATAAAAAGCTGTGACAACAGCAGGTGGGATTCCTGCCATGGTGCTTGAAAAAGCTGTTACAAAGCACAGAATGAGGAGCAAAAAGGTGATTCTTTTCATCTATCTAAATATTCAGAAACTCTTCAATTAATATCCCTGATTGTCTGCTAATAGATCTAAGAGTGCCAATTGGGATCTCTTTTCGTGGAGCTGTAATAATAACAGTAAGTGTGCCATTGGTGAATTTCTGATGACTGCCTCCTTAGCTCACAAAATAAAAACCATGGACTTTTAATACATCAACCAGCTTTTTTGAGGAGGGTAAGCGGGTCATTAAATAGAATATTAAGGATGATGAATACTTGGTAAACAAAGGTAATGATAATAAGGATGAATAATGAAGGATGAACAATGAAGGATGAACAATGAAGAGAAGGTTTAGATTTTGAAGTGAAGTATGAAGTGTTAAGGAGAAGTTTGAAGGTTGAACTTCAACTTCAAAACTTCATCCTTCATATTTCATCCCTCATCCTTAATAAAAAGTTGTACCTTTGCAGCCATTTTCACTTTCAGGTCATCTTTGTCCATAAATAACACAAAATTAAATGATTACAGTCTCAGATCTGGGAATTCAGTTTGGAAAACGTATCCTCTTTCAGGATGTCAATATGAAATTTACCCCGGGTAACTGCTATGGCATCATCGGCGCCAATGGTGCCGGGAAGTCTACTTTTTTAAAAATGCTCTATGGCGAGGTTCAGAATACCAAAGGAAATGTGTCTTTTGGTGCTCATGAACGTCTTTCAGTGCTGAAACAGAATCACTCTGAGTTCAATGATTTCACAGTATTGAATACGGTTTTGATGGGACATTCCGAATTGTGGGCCATCATGAATGAGAAGGATGAAATCTATGCCAAGACCGACTTTACTGAAAAGGACGGTCATCGTGCTTCAGAACTGGAGGAGAAATTCGCAGAAATGGATGGCTGGAATGCCGAGAGTGATGCTGCGAACCTGTTGAGCGGACTGGGAATCAAAGAATACCTTCATCAAAAGCTTATGAGCGAACTCAGCGGTAAAGAGAAAGTGAAAGTTCTCCTTGCCCAGGCTCTCTTTGGCAAACCGGATAACCTCCTGCTTGATGAGCCAACCAATGACCTTGACCTCGAAACGGTAAACTGGCTCGAGAGTTACCTGGCCGATTTCGAAAATACGGTGCTCGTGGTCTCCCATGACAGGCACTTTTTAGATTCTATCTGTACTCATATCGTCGATATCGACTTTGGCAAGGTTCAGCAGTTTCCCGGGAATTATACTTTCTGGTATGAGTCAAGTCAGCTGGCACTTCGCCAGGCGCAGACTCAGAATAAAAAGGCTGAAGACCGTAAGAAAGAACTGCTCGAGTTTATTGCCCGCTTCAGTGCGAATGCTTCTAAGTCGAAACAGACAACCAGCAGGAAGAAGATGATCGAGAAACTCAACTTTGAAGAGATAAAGCCATCTACACGTAAATATCCCGGCATCATCTTTACGCCAGGACGTGAGCCTGGGAACAATATCCTGGAAGTCAAAGGTCTGAGTAAGAGCCTGAATGGCGAAATCTTGTTCAAAGACTTGAGCTTCACCCTTCAGAAAGATGATAAAGTTGTCTTTCTTTCCCGGAATACCAGGGCCATGACGGCTTTATTCGAGATACTCAAAGGTCACCAGGAGCAAGATAGCGGGACTTTTACCTGGGGCCAGACCATTATGAAAGCCTATTTGCCCCTGGAATACGAACATTTGTTTCAAACCGACATGAGTCTGGTCGACTGGCTCGGGCAGTATTCGGAGGATACCACTGAGCTATTTCTCAGGGGATACCTTGGAAAGATGTTATTCGGAGGAGAAGAGATTTATAAAAAAGCCAGCGTATTATCCGGTGGTGAAAAAGTGCGGTGTATGATTGCCCGTATGATGATCCGAAACGCCAACGTGATGATGCTCGATACACCGACGAATCACCTGGATCTCGAATCCATTCAGGCGTTTAACAATACGCTTGTGAAATTTAAAGGAAACATCCTGATGAGTTCCCATGATCACCTGTTTATCCAAACCATCTGTAACCGTATCATCGAAATGGGGCCACTTGGCGTGATTGACAAGCTGATGGATTATGACGATTATATTAGTGACGGTAGGCTGAAGGAGTTGAGGGACGGACTTTATACTTCGTAAGGGATGAAGTATGAAGGATGAGCAATGAAGAGATTTGAACTTCTGAAGTGAAGGTTGAAGTTTTAGAGAGAAGGTTGAAGTTTTGAAGAGAAGTTTGAAGTGTGGACTTCACTCTTCAATACTTCTCTTCATCCTTCATTGTTCATCCTTCATCCTTAATTTCTGCTCTTCGAAAAGCTCCTCCGCTTCCCAGCCGCCACAGCCGTTTTCGGCCGTGAGTGCCCTGAGGCGTTTCGTTCGCGAGGCTCCCGTTTGGGCGCTTTTGGCGGGTTGTGATCCATGAGTGGAAAGGGATGGTCATCGATGACGGGAATTCTTTTCCCGATCAGTTTCTCGATGTCTTTGAGATAGGCTTTTTCTTCAGCGTCAACGAAAGATATTGCGGTGCCTTTGGCTCCGGCTCTGCCGGTACGGCCGATACGATGGACGTAGGTTTCGGCGATGTTTGACATTTCGAAGTTGATGACAAACTCAAGTTCGTCGATGTCGATGCCGCGTGCGGCGATGTCGGTGGCGACGAGAACCCGGGTTGTTTGGGCTTTGAAGTTTGTCAAGGCACGAACACGGGCATTTTGCGCTTTGTTGCCATGGATGGCTTCTGCACGGATGTTGTGTTTCTCCAAAACCTTCACGACTTTATCGGCACCATGTTTGGTACGCGTAAAGACAAGTGCGGTTTTGATGTTGTCGTTTTCCAGGATGTTGACGAGGAGGGCGTTTTTATTCCCCCTGTCGACAAAGAAAATATATTGTTGAATGATGTCAACTGTTGAGGCAGAAGGGGTTACTTCTACTTTTACAGGATTTTTCAGGATAGAGCCAGCGAGTTTTACGATCTCTGGTGGCATGGTAGCTGAGAAAAACAGCGATTGTCTTTGGTGAGGTAAGGCTGCGATGATCTTTTTTACGTCATGGATGAAACCCATGTCGAGCATGCGGTCAGCTTCGTCGAGGACGAAGAATTCGACGTCTCTAAGGCTGATAAAGCCTTGTGTCATGAGGTCGAGCAGTCGGCCAGGTGTGGCGACAAGGATGTCGACACCACGCTGTAAGATGCTGGTTTGGGGATTTTGGTTGACCCCGCCGAAGACGACGGTATTGGTCAAGCCTGTATACTTCCCGTATGTGCTAAAGCTTTCGCCGATTTGCAGGGCTAATTCCCGGGTTGGGGTGACAATTAGACTCTTGATTTTACGTCGTTTGTCGTTGGGGTGTTTGGCACTTAATAACTGAAGTATTGGAATGGCAAAGGCTGCTGTTTTTCCGGTACCCGTCTGGGCACAGCCGAGGAGGTCGGTGCCTTGAAGTATGATTGGAATCGCTTCTTTCTGGATTGGTGTTGGGGTGGTGTAGCCTTCTTCTTTTAAAGATCTAAGAATAGGATCTATGATGCGCAATGATTGAAAGGGCATGAATTGTTGTTAGGCAGAAGATTTTTTGGAAAAAGAATATTCTGGTGTTAAGGGCACAAAGGTACAATAAATATGCCATATTTATATGGATATTTATTTTCGAGGTATTAATTTCACCAATATACACATATCCAATGTGATACTCTTAATGAGTCAATGTCTTTTCGTATTATCGTGCAATGACCATTCTCTTCATCTCAAACTGAGGTCCTTGTTTCCCAATCACATCAATACGCCCAAAATATATTCCCTGTGAAAGCTGACTTCCATCAAAGGTGAAAGTATGGGGACCTTCTGTTTGGTTTCCCAATTGATTTGTCTTAATCACCTGACCCAGTGTGTTTAGCACAGTAAAACGAACATCGGCTGGTTCGGATAGATTGTAAAGCAATTGTGTATTACTTGAAAAAGGATTGGGCAGGAGGTCAGTGAAGAGATGCTTGTTCGATTCAGACCCAAATGTTAGTGAAGGGATACTCCAGTTTTGATAATGCCATTTTAATCCTTCGGGATCAGCAATTTCTGATTCATCAGTTAAACTGAACTGTATGGCTGCTCCACCTTCTTTCGTTGGTTGTTGGGAAGTCAGTTTTATGAAAAATACGGGTTCATCTTTTTCAATATTCAGCGGGATTGTAGAATACCAGGAGATCCTGAGTTGATTACCTATAACATAATATTGAAGGGTTCCATTGTTGGCAGGCATCTCCACATTTTTAATTTGAATCGCCTGTTCTCCGAGGTTTACAACGAGGGATATGGCGCCAAGCTGTGTGTTCTCAGTAGCTTTAAGCGGAACTGTGATGTCTTTTCCGGCTTGACCCTGGATTTCGCCTTCATATGTAAAATCAATGTTTTTGTGTAATTTTAATGCAGGAATATAAGAACCATTGACATCCCCGGAGCATATAGATTTAAGATTATGAACTACAGGGCTGGAGCCAAGGATGATGGTGTCTGCGCTATAGAGCCAGTCGGGGAGCGAAAATGTGCTGATAATTCCTGTAAATCGCTTGGCAATAATCAATGCATCCAGACTATTGATAAAGCCTGAATTGTTAACATCAGCAGCTGATTTGTTAAGGCCTGTAAGCAAAGCAAGCATTACATAGTGTTTTGACACCAATAAGGCATCTGTGGAATTAACGCCTCCCCATGTTTTTGTGACCGTCACCTTAAATTTATAAGTACCCGCGGGTGTGTCATAAAACTGGAAATTGCCATTGCTGGCAGTGATAGCAGAATCCACGATTGTTCCAGCAAAAGTTCTCAGGTAAACTTTGGTGTTGCTCACGGGTGTACTGACCGTATTCTTGTAGGTCAATTGCCCGCTTACTGTCAGTCTGCCGGTAGGTTGCTGAAAGCCCTGGGTCAGCGCTACGTTGCTTCCGGTAAATGTTTCTGTAGTGATTTCCCCTAAGGTCCAGCTGATAGAAACAGTGGCATTACTGAAGAAATCGCCTGCTGTTGCAATGACTTCAGGACTTGTATACTGTCCTTTAACTTTTGATCCCCCCAGGCAAATAATTACAATCAACAGTAAGATATATGTATTTTTTGTCATATCCTTTTTTGTTATATTTTTTACAAATATATGGATTATTCGATGTCTATTTAGACTTCAATTCATTGATCTGTTGCTGAAGATCTTCTATTAACTTTTGCTGTTCCTGGATGGCTTTAATGAGAGGACCCGTAAACTCGGCATACCGCAGGCTATAAAAATCGTCCTCGTTTTTCGGCTTGTCGAGGCCGCTGAACTTAAGTCCAAGCTCTGTGAGGCTGCTTTCGACATCTTGAGCGATCAAACCGGTATATTGGATGCCACTTTGACCTTCTGCTAAATAATTGTAAGAAACCGGTTTCAGTTTGATGACAAAGTTCAAGCCCAATTGGCTTTCGTTAATATTGGTTTTCAGTCGTTTGTCCGAATAAGTTGACCAGCCCACCTGCCCACCAATAGAGGTTACCGAGGTGTTGCCAATTACTACTTTATTGCTCGCTGAAACTGAAGCACCGCTGCCAATATACGTGGCATTGGTGAGCGCTCCGGAGAAAACATTGGCGTTATAGCTGACAGCCGTATTGCTATTTCCGCTCAGGTTGGTGTAATGTGCACGGTAACCATAGGCAGTATTTGAGTATCATGAAAGGTTGGTATACAAGGCATTAAAACCATTTGCGGTGTTGTCGTAACAGTGGTGTTCATATACAGTGCTTTTGACCAGACAGCAGTGCTACTGACTGCCTCATAAATATTAACAGTACCGAAGCCATTATTAAAAAGCGCAGAATCGCCGATAGCCACATTATTACTTCGGTTATGATAATACAGACAATACGTAAATACGAACGTGTAAATATCCGATTTGTGAATGTAAACCGGAAATTTATACATTAGCCACAAAATAAGAAGTCATATGGCTGAGAGTGTAAAGATGAAACAACCGCCTGCATTGTATATGCTGGCGCTCACTGCTTCCTGGGAGCGGTTTAGTTATTACGGAATGCGTGCTTTCCTGATTCTGTACATGGTAAATGCAGCAGGCAGCCACCTGGGTGGCATGGGATGGAGCGATGGCACTGCGGGCCAGGTCTATGGCATCTTTACCGGACTTTGTTATCTCTTTCCCCTGATCGGCGGTTATATGGCCGACAGGTTTATCGGGCAACGCCGCTCTGTGCTGATTGGCGGTTTTTTTATCATGATCGGGCATTTTACTTGTGCCATCGACGACAGTCTTTTGTCTTTTGTAACAGGACTCTCCTTCCTGGTGATCGGGAATGGCTTCTTTAAACCTACTGTCGTTTCGATGGTTGGTGATCTTTATGAACAGGGTGACAAACGGCGTGACAGTGCCTTTACAATCTATTATATGCTGTTTAATGCCGGTGTTTTCCTGGCGCCTATCCTTTGTGGTTTCTTTGGCGGGACATACGGCTATCGTTATGGTTTTATTACTGCAGGTGCCGGCATGGCTTTGGGATTGGTAATCTATATGATTTTTGCCAACCGTTTCCTGGGTGATCTAGGCAAAGTGACCAAACACAGCATCGATAAAAAGAACGAAGTTGTCAAGGCCCCATTGACCAAAGAGGAAAAGGACAGGATTTCGGTAATTTTTGTGCTCTTATTTTTCGTGACTTTTTTCTGGATGGGCTACGAACAGGCCGGAGGTTCTTTTAACCTTTACACCGAGCGATATGTCAATAGGGTTGTGTTGGGCTGGGAGATTCCGACAACCTGGTTCCAGAGTGTCAACCCGCTTTTTGTAGTTGCTTTATCTCCATTATTCTCCTGGTTGTGGCTGTCCTTGGGTAAAAAGGGGAAAGACCCGTCAACCCCTGTCAAGATGGGCATTGCCATGTTGTTCCTTGGCGTCGGTTTCTTCTTTATGTTGGCTGCCGTTCTTCAACGCGGTGGTGATCATGCGCCTGATACGGCAAAAGTTGGGATGTACTGGCTCTTGTTTACGTATCTCTTCCATACGATTGCAGAACTCTGCATTTCCCCGATTGGTCTTTCCATGGTTACGAAGCTGGCACCGGTCAAGATGATCTCAATGTTTGTTGGTGTCTGGTTCCTGGCAAGTTTCCTGGCGAATTTCTTCGGAGGTTTCTTTGTGGGTTTTGTCAATGCTTTAGGCGCAGGAATGGTCTTTGGGGGACTTGGTGTTGTGATGATCTTATTGGCGTTCGTCGTTTTCATGATATCCAGGCGGCTGCTCGCCAATATGCACGGAAGGGATTAGAGACAGCTTCGAAGCACCGATGATTCTGCTTTTCTTCAAAAAAACCTAAGAAGGAAAAGCCTTATACATGGAACAGCCTTTCGATTGAAGGGCCATCGTTATTTTTATGATGTCGCCATCAAGCGCACTGCCCATTTTGCCACGGCAGAAAGGACAGGCATGGATATTTGCATCCGCATCAATATAGAAGCTCTTTCTGCCGGCACAGAGGCAGCCCGCTTTGCGCTGGTAATAGCCGTGGTAGGTGACGATGGGATAGTCGTGGTAAGCAGGATGGAAGTTCATCTTAAGAAAGAAATCTTCGAGTATCTTTTCCTGTGCCGGCTTCAATTCGATATCCTTTCCGGCATAACGGCCGCTGGCTTTGGGTTCGAGGAGCTGGATAAAAGAGACGCCCCATTCTTTGGCCAATTCTATGTAAGACAGGAGGTTGTCTTCGGTGACAAAGGCTCTGCTGACACAGATGGACAGTGCCACGACCAATTTTGCCTCCATGGCGTATTGCACAGCCTCTTCAACCCATTGAAAGGAGTCTTTGTTTCCGCGAAAGTTATTGTGTGATTCAGCTGACCAATGGTCGAGGCTGAGTGCGATACCTGAAAGACCTGCCTGTTTTAGAGTTAAAGCACTGCTTGCAGTTAGTTTATAACCTGATGTGTACAGCCAGAACTCGGTTTCTTTACCATGTGCTTTGAGTATTTCAATGATGTCGTTAAGTCTTAAAAGTGGTTCTCCGCCTGTCAGCTGTATTTGTGCGGTCCCCACCTTGTCAATATTCTGAAAAAGTTTCTTCAGGTCTTCGAGCGTCAGGAGGTCAGGCTGGTTCAGGCTATCGCCTTCGAGGCAATGGGGGCAATTCAGCGGACAGCTTTTGGTGACCGCGACGAAGATATTGGCAAAGTGATTGAATTTCCCTGGAATCGGCGCTATCCGGTTTGCCTCGCCTTCAATAAAATGCCTGAATGCCCGGGATCCAAAGGCGGGTGTGAAAAGATCGAAATAGTACTTGCCATCGACGAATGCGATTTTTTTTATCTCTTGGCCCTGAAGGAATTGATGACGTATCTGCAGCATTTTCCGGGTGACGCGAAAAATTGTCACTGGATTGTGGTACATGCCAAAAATGATTCCTGCAAAATGGAAACGTATTTTAAAGCGCATCCATGAACCAGCAATCCCGTTTATGATTTTTTGACGGGACAATTTTTACCTCATGTTGGTGAAGACGTTGGTGACGTCGTCGTCATCTTCGAGGCGTTCGAGCAGTTTGTCAACCTCTTCCTGCTGTTCGGTGGTGAGTTCTTTGGTGTCATTCGGGATACGCTCAAAAGCAAATCCTTTGATCTCAAAGGTGTTTTCCTCAAGATAACGCTGGACGGGGCCAAATTGTTGAAATTCAGCATAGATCATGATTTCATCGTCTTCGGCGAAGATCTCTTCCACGCCAAAGTCGATCAGTTCAAACTCCAGTGATTCCAGGTCGATACCCTCTTTTGCGGCAACGCGGAAGCTACATTTGCGATCGAAAATAAAGTCACACATGCCGGTAGTTCCCAGGCTGCCTCCATTTTTGTTGAAATAGGAGCGGACGTTGGCAACAGTTCGGGTGGGGTTGTCGGTGGCAGTTTCTACCACAACAGCGATTCCGTGAGGGGCATAGCCTTCGTAAATGACTTCTTTATAGTCGGCGGCATCTTTCGAAATTGCCCGGTTGATGGCTCTTTCAATATTGTCTTTTGGCATATTGGCCGCACGTGCCATCTGGATCAACAGTCTGAGTTTGGGGTTGGTGTCAGGATCCGGGGTTCCTGATTTTACCGACATTTCAATGTCTTTGCCCAATTTGGTAAAGACGCGGGCCATATTGCCCCAACGTTTCATCTTCCTTGCCTTGCGGAATTCAAAAGCTCTTCCCATGTATCGTAAGTATTTTCAGGATTAGTCTGCAAAATTAACAGAAAGGCGGGAACTTCTGATAGAATGTTCTGGTGTTTTACGGATTTTATGGCTGTTTTTGTTCAGTTTCCGAATTCTTCCCTTCAACATAGATATAGTTGATCTGAGGAGGATCCTGTTTTGGCTTGTCTTGTGGAGGGAATTCAGGCAAAGTGGGCGCTTGTGCATTTGGATCCTGACTGATATTTTCTCCAGGGAACCAGGCTGGTACTTCATCATCTCCGGTTTCCCAAGAGTAGAGTTTTCGCTGTGGCCCATAGGAGCGGTAAAAAATTGCCACCACAACACCTGCGATGCCACCCCAGAGATGGGCTTCCCAGCTTATTTGCTTGTTGGGGAAGAAATCAGGGAAGACACCCCAGACCATGCCGCCATAGAGGAAAAGCACAAGCATAGAAAGCGCCATGAGCCTGGCATCTTTTCGAATGAGGCCGCTGGTAAAGACGAAAGTAGTAAGTCCGTAAAGTATGCCACTGGCTCCAATGTGCCAGGCTTCCCGGGCACCTAGCCAAACCCAGCAACCGGTCAGCAGCCAGATCATCAGCAATGAGGTAATGGCTATTTTCCGATAGAAATAGAAAAGGCTGGTTCCCAATATCAGAAAGGGAATGGCATTGGCATACAGATGTGCCCAGTCATCGTGTATAAAGGGCGAGGTGATGATTCCGATGAGCCCTTCAACTTTGAGCGGGTAGATTCCCAGGAAAGTAAGGTGAGTCTTTGTGGAAATTTCGAAAATTTTAACAGCAAGCATACCCAGGACTAGCAATCCAGGGAAAAATGAGGATCTGATCAATGCTTTTAAGTCGTGGCTCATTAAAAAATGCGGTAAGAAATGTAAATATAAAGCGTTTTGGCTGTTAATTTGCAAACGGATTACGAATCACGAATTATGCCACGAATACAATCTATGACAAAGCTTCCGAAAACGGCCCTGATGCTGATGATGGTGACTGTAAGCCTGGCGATTGGCAATTGCGCGTTTGGCCAGGTTCATGATCCCAAAGCGACTGAGCTCAAGTTCAATGAAGTCATACACCTTCTTAATACGTGTTACCTGGACAGTGTGAACAACAATCGCCTGACCGAAATTGCTGTTAAAGCCATGTTAAAGGACCTGGATCCGCACTCTTCATATATCTCTGCCAAGGATATCAAAAAGATGAATGAGCCGCTGGAAGGGAGTTTTGAAGGGGTTGGCATTAATTACCAATTGCTCAGAGATACTGTTTTTATTACCTCAGCAATCAATGACGGTCCGGCAAAAAGAGCGGGTTTGATGAATGGTGACAGGATTGTCAAAATTGGGGGCAAAGAAGCTACCGGGAAGCAAGCAGGAGAGACTTTCGTCGTTGCTAACCTTAGGGGAAAAAAAGGAAGCCAGGTCGAGGTGACAGTGCTGAGGAATCCAGGTCAACATATCTTTAATTTTATGGTTGAACGGGACAATATCCCGATACACAGCATTGACCTGGCGTATATGGTTGACAAAGAGATCGGCTATATTAAACTGAACCGGTTTTCGGCCACGACGATGCAGGAGTTTCGCCAGGCGTTTAAGTCATTGAAAGAAAAGAAGATGACAGAGCTAATTCTGGATATCAGGGGAAATGGAGGAGGATATCTGAATGCTGCCATTGATTTGTGCGAAGAGTTTCTTAAGAAAGACCAGCTGATTGTTTCAACGAAAGGCTTAAATAGCCCTGAAGTAAAATATGTTTCCCATGGGAATGGAAAATATGATACCGGAAGGTTGATTATTTTAGTTGATGAATCTTCTGCCTCTGCCAGCGAGATCCTTTCGGGAGCAATTCAGGATCACGACCGGGGCATCCTTGCCGGGCGACGTACGTATGGAAAAGGCCTGGTTCAGAAACCCTATTATTTGCCAGACGGATCGATGATACGGCTCACGACAGCGCGCTATTATACGCCATGTGGCCGTTGCATACAGAAGCCATTTAGTGAGGGGGCTGAGAAGTATTTCAGGGAAATCGCTTTTCGTCGGGAAAAGGGAGAGTTTGTCCATCCTGATAGCATTCATTTTCCTGATTCGTTGAGGTTTGCAACGGGAGTTGGCCGTACTGTTTATGGGGGAGGTGGAATAGTACCTGACGTGTTTCTTCCCATTGATACAACAGTTCAGGACCCTTTATATTTAGAAGCGTCAAAAAATAATATGTTTTCGGAATTTACATTAGCTTACCTGGAAGGGAAAAGAGAGTTGATGAAAATACAGTTTCCTGATTCAGATAGTTTTGCAAAGGATTTTGTTGTTGATGATCAAACGTTTAAAAGTTTTGTAGAGGCCTTGATGCTAAAAACAAAAAAAGTTGACGATAAGGATATTGCGGGTGGGAATGCACTGGTAAAGAACCAGATCAAAGCCAGTTTTGGCCGTGATTTATACGATCAGGAGACTTACTATAGGGTCATCATGGATTATGATCCCTGGGTGATCGCTGTATTGAAAATGATGAATGATGGAAAGGTGTTCAGCAATCTTGACGAAAAATAGCCGTCATTCTTAGATTGAATTGTAATTTTATCCCCTCAAAAATTTTGTGATGTTATGTGTTTATAATCCTTCAACGGATCCTTATTTTAATTTGGCTGCGGAAGAATATTTTCTGCGGGAGCGCAAAGAAGATCTCTTCATGCTATGGAGAAATGAGCCATCTGTCATAATCGGGAAGCATCAAAATGGGCTTGCTGAGATCAATATGGACTTCGTACGTAAAAATGGCGTCAAAGTAGTTAGGAGGCTATCTGGTGGTGGCACAGTTTTTCACGATCTGGGGAATCTCAATTTTACATTTGTCTCGACGGGTCAATCGAACCAACTTGTTGATTTTCGGAAATATACACTGCCAATTCTGGAGGTTTTGCGCGATAAACTGGGTATTGATGCCCTGTTTGAAGGTCGGAATGATTTGACGATAAAAGGGATGAAGTTCTCCGGAAATGCTGAACATGTATTTAAAGACAGGGTGTTACATCACGGGACTTTGTTGTTTTCTTCAGTGATGACTGATTTAAGTGCAGCTTTGAATGTAGATCCTGCGAAATTCCAGGATAAAGCAGTGAAGTCGGTACGAAGCCGTGTAACAAATATCAGTGAGCATCTTACCAAACCAATAAGTATAATTGAGTTTACTCAGATGATCATGGCTCATATCATTGAAAATAATGATAGTATAGAAGTTTATGAATTGACAAAGTCTGATTCAGCAAGGATTACAGACCTACGAGACTCACGCTATGCCACCTGGGAATGGAATTTTGGCTATTCACCCCGCTATACATTGCAAAAGAAGGTCAAAACCAGTGGCGGAATGATTGAATTTGATTTGGATGTTGACAAGGGGAAAATCCGTGATCTACAGATCTTTGGTGATTATTTCAATACGCTGGATGTTTCAGATGTTGTGGAGGCGCTCAAAGGTGTGAACCATGAAGAGGCTTCAATTGTTTATGCTCTCGTAAATATTGATATCGGGTTGTATTTTACAGGGGTTACGAAGGAGGAGTTTGTGGCTGGGTTATTTTAATTTTTTTTCACACGGAGTAGACCGAGTATGCTACGGAGTTTTACTGTTAAAAAATGTGTTTATGAAGGTTGAAGAAATTTTTGAGCGTTTGTGGTCTGATTATACAAAGCAGAATCCCCATGCTTTGAAGGTGTGGCAATTGTTCACGGATGATGGTGAAGCTGTTGTCAATGACCACATTGCTTTCCGCACTTTTGATGATCCCAGGGTAGATGTTGATGTGCTGGCAAAGCCGTTTTTAGAAAGTGGTTATGAGTTTTGCGGTTCTTATGAATTTAAGGATAAGCGTCTCTTCGCCAAACATTTTGAACATAAGACGATGAAAGACGTCCCAAGGGTGTTTATTTCTCAACTTATAAGTAAGGACTTTAGCCCTTTTCTGCAAAAGGCGATTACTTCCTGTATTGATGCCATTCCTGAATCACATCTGAATTCAGATGAACTTATTTTCTCAGGGAATCTTTGGGGCAAGCCGTCTTATGAAATTTATGAAAGGCTTCGGGCCGAATCCGAATATGCAGCCTGGGTATATGTTTGGGGTTATTGCGCCAATCACTTCACGGTCAGTGTAAATAATTTGCATCATTTTAATTCATTGGAGAAGGTGAATGATTTCCTAAAGCAACATGGTTTTGCCTTAAATGATAGTGGGGGAGAGATCAAAGGGACGCCGGAGGAGCTTTTGGAGCAGTCGAGCACAAAGTCAGGCATTGTCTCTATTGATTTTACAGAAGGCAGCTATGAGATACCCAGTGCATATTATGAGTTTGCCAGGCGTTATGCTGATCAGAACGGGCAACTTTACTCAGGATTTATTGCCAAATCGGCGGATAAGATCTTTGAGAGCACGGATTTTTACAAGAAATAGACCCACTGCACGGGCCTGCCAATGGGGTGCTGAGGTACGCAGAAATTATTACTTTTGTATAGCTAATTTTGCTGCCAGTACTATTTTATGAAGCACGCCGACATCCAACAAAGGTTTTTGATACTAGAGAAACAGCTTGAAGGAGATCTTTTCCTGGATGAGTCTTCTTTATTGATGTATTCAACGGATGCTTCTGCTTACAAAGAAAAACCGCTTGCAGTCTGTCGTTCGAAAAATGCCGGGGATATCGGGAAGCTGATCAACTTTGCCGCTGAAAATGGTGTATCCCTGATTCCTAGAGCTGCAGGGACTTCTTTGGCCGGACAAGTCGTGGGCAAAGGGATCGTGGTGGATGTCTCAAAACATATGGGTCGCATCCTGGAGATTAACGAGACGGAATGTTGGGTTCGCGTTGAGCCGGGTGTGGTTCCTGATGAGCTGAATAAAGTCCTGGAACCCCTGGGCCTGTTTTTTGGACCAGAGACTTCCACTTCCAACCGTTGTATGATCGGGGGTATGGTGGGTAACAACTCCTGTGGCGCTCATTCGATACTTTATGGCAGCACCCGTGACCATACACTGGAAGTTAAAGGATATTTGAGTGATGGGGCCTTTGTGACTTTTGGAGCCCTCAGTAAGGCTGAATATGCCCAAAAACTACAGTTGCCGGGATTGGAAGGAGATGTTTACAGGAATGTTCATGAGATTTTGTCGGATGTGTTGAATCAGGCTGAGATCCGGACACAATATCCACATCCTGAAATTGAGAGAAGAAATACCGGTTATGCCCTTGACTTATTGTTAGAAACGAATATTTTTACCGAGGGAAGTCCGGACTTTAATTTCTGTAAGTTGATCGCTGGGTCAGAAGGTACTTTGGTGTTCATGACGGAAATCAAACTAAACCTGGTTTCTTTGCCTCCAAAAGAAAAAGGACTGGTCGCGGTGCATTGCAGGAGCCTGGAAGAAGCTTTCCTGGGAAATCTCGTTGCCCTGACTTTCAATCCTGCCTCAATCGAGCTGATTGACCGAATCCTCATTGAATGTACCAAAGACAATATTGAACAAAGGCGGAACCGATTCTTTATTGAAGGCGAGCCTGAGGCTGTCCTCGTTATAGAGTTTGCCAAAGACAGCCGCCAGGAGGTTCTTGACCTTGCTTCTGCCGTAGAAAAGGCGATGCGTGAAGCCGGATACGGTTACCACTTTCCCCTGATCCTGAACCAGGATATGAATAAGGTATGGGCCTTACGCAAAGCAGGACTGGGACTGCTTTCCAATGTTCCGGGAGATGCAAAGCCTGTGACACTTATTGAAGATACGGCAGTGAGACCTGTCGACCTGCCGGCCTATATGAAGGAATTCAGAGAGATACTGTTACGGCATGGAAAAGACTGTGTTTATTATGCCCATATCGCCACCGGAGAGCTTCATCTGAAGCCTGTTTTAAATTTGAAAGACCCTGAAGACCTGCGGATATTCAGGGCTTTGGGCCGTGAGATCGCTGTGCTTGTGAAGAAATACAGGGGTTCCCTAAGCGGTGAACACGGTGATGGCCGTCTTCGCGGTGAATTCATTCCTCTGATGCTCGGCGACCATGTTTACCAGCTCTTAAGAAAGTTAAAGATGACATGGGATCCCAATCTAATCTTTAATCCGGGAAAAATCACGGATGCCCCTCCCATGGATGAGCATCTGCGTTTCGAATCCGGACAGCAAGAAAGGGTCATTAAAACTTATTTTGACTTCAGTAAGGAAAAAGGCTTACTCAAAGCCGTTGAGAAATGCAATGGCAGCGGTGATTGCCGGAAATCGGAGATCATCGGAGGGACTATGTGTCCGAGTTTCCAGGCCAGCCGTAACGAAAATCAGACTACACGGGCACGTGCCAATATCCTGCGTGAGTTTCTGACGAATTCAAAAAAAGAAAATCCCTTCGATCATCAGGAGATTTATGACGTACTGGATCTGTGTCTGTCATGTAAAGCCTGTAAATCGGAATGCCCGTCGAATGTGGATGTGGCTAAATACAAAGCTGAGTTCCTGCAGCATTACCACGATACCCATGGAATCCCGCTCAGAACCCTTCTCATTGCCAATATTTCTAAAGTCAATAAACTGGGGATGTTGATACCAGGCTTGTTTAATTTCTTTATCAGTAGTTCTTTATTTGCCGGAATCACAAAGGCTGTTTTAGGAATTGCCCCGGCCAGGAGTATTCCTAAGATTTACCAATATAGCCTTACTTCCTGGTTTGAAAGAGAAAAGAATAAACTGAGCATCGTTGGCAATACCAAAGGAAAGGTGTATTTATTTGTTGATGAATTCACCGAATATAATGATGTTGTGATTGGCCAGAAAGCTATAAAGCTCTTGTTTGCCTTGGGATATGAGGTTGAGATTCCCAAACACCTGGAAAGTGGTCGTGCCTATATCTCTAAAGGCTTGCTAAAAAAAGCCAAAGTGATCGCCAACCGGAATGTTGAACTCTTAGGAAATGTAATCACCGTTGTCAGCCCCTTGCTCGGCATAGAGCCCTCTGCTATCCTGACTTTCAGAGATGAATATCCGGAACTGGTTTCGGAGGGAAATGTTGCAGTTTCCAGGGAATTGGCTAAGAATGCACTAATGCTTGATGAGTTCCTCGCCAGCGAGATGGAAAAGGGCCGGATCAAGGCATCGGATTTCACTGAAGAACCCTTGGAGATCTGGGTTCACGGGCACTGCCAGCAGAAGTCTGTAGCTTCAGCCACTCCCATGATACAGATGATCGGGTTTCCTGAAAACTATACAGTAAAAGAGCTAAAGACGGGCTGTTGTGGCATGGCTGGGTCGTTCGGTTATGAGAAAGAGCATTATAATCTCTCGATGCAGGTAGGGGAGATGTTGTTGTTTCCTTCTGTACGACAAGCACCAGAGGCGGTAATGATCGCGGCACCTGGAACCAGTTGTCGTCATCAGATTCATGACGGCACCGGCAGAAAGGCCTTGCATCCCATTGAGATATTATACAGTGCATTGAAAATAAATTGATTATAAAATATTATCCTCTGTATTAACACCTAATTAAAACGAAGATTTATGAGCGGAAAAACATTTGCAGAAAAGATTTTTGGTGCTTCAACAGGAAGCATCGTTTTTAAAAAGCCGGACATCGTCCTGTCCCATGATAACACTGCTAGTATTGAAAAGACATTTCAGAAGATGGGAGGTGCCAGGATACAGTTTCCAGAGCAGGTTTTAATTACTTTGGATCACAATGCGCCACCGACAAATGCAAAGCTGGCTAATGACTATAAACGAATTCGTGAGATGGCTGATGAGCAGGGAATCACGAAGTTTCATGATGTTGGAAAAGGGATTTGTCACCAGATCATGGCCTCCTATGCGCGACCGGGAATGCTCGTAGTTGGCAGCGACAGCCATACTTGTACGGCAGGGGCCATGAATTCATTTGCTGCCGGTATCGACCGTACAGAAACCGCTGGCTTATGGAAGCAGGGCGAGACCTGGTTTCGGGTGCCGGAAAGTATTAAGGTGAACCTGATCGGGAAGATGAATGAAGGCGTGTATGCCAAAGACCTGGCCCTTTGGATCATCGGGATGATTGGCAGCAGTGGTGCTGATTATATGAGTATTGAATATCACGGAGACGGTGTAAAAAGTATGAGTGTCGCTGACAGAATGACAGTAGCGAACCTGGCATCCGAGATGGGTGCCAAGACCGCAGTTTTTCCTGCTGACCAGATATTGTGTGATTATATAGGATACCAGACCGACGGTGTATGGGCTGACCCTGATGCAACGTATGTAAGAGTTCTTGATATTAATTTGTCTGAGCTTTTTCCCGTTGTTGCTGCACCGCATCATGTCGACAATGTAAAAGCTGTTTCAGAAGTGAGTGGAACAAAAATTCACCAGGCTTTGGTTGGAACGTGCACCAATGGTCGTATTGAAGACTTGAGAATTGCAGCCAAAGTACTGGATGGAAAAAGTGTGGCAAAGCATGTCCAGTTGTTGGTCATTCCGGCTTCCCAGGAGATCTATATGCAAGCCATGCAAGAAGGACTGATCGCTATATTTATGAATGCCGGTGGCAATGTTCTTGCGCCTTCCTGTGGTCCATGCCTTGGAACCGGACAAGGGATACCGGCCGACAATACCGTGGTGATCTCAACAGCCAATCGCAATTTCAAAGGCAGGATGGGAAATCCCCAATCAGAAGTTTACCTGGCCTCTCCTGCAACCGTGGCCTGGTCTGCAATAAAGGGAGAGATCACGGACCCCAGAGGCATTACAGAGAAAAACCTTTATCCGTATCATGCAGAACAAAGCAAAACTGTTGATGTCAAATCCGGTGATGACCGCTATGCTAAGTCAGTGTGGAATTATGCGGATGTCGACAATCTGAATACAGACCAAATGTTTGCAGGAAACCTCACTTATAATATCAACAGTTCAGAAGGTGACAAAATCATGCCTTATCTCTTTAAAGGCTTTGATGACAGTTTTGCAGAAAGGGTTCAAAAGGATGACATCCTTGTTGCCGGCGCCAATTTTGGTTGTGGCAGTTCCCGTGAGCATCCTGCCGTTGGATTGGGTTATGCCGGTGTTAAAGCGGTTATCTGTAAGTCGGTGAACAGGATTTTTTACCGCTCAGCGGTGAACCAGGGCTTGCCGATCCTCGTGGTTCCAGAGGCAGTGGACGCTTTTAAACAAGGTGCTGTCTTAACTATTGATTTTCAAAAGGGTGTAATAAGTATCGACAGTCAACAGTTTTATTTTGCACCTTTGCCAGACAAGCTGATGGGGATCTTTGATTCTCACGGCCTCGTCAATTACGTCAAAAGCATTGTTGTATAATATGAATGTTAAATAATGTGAAATCCTATGTAATAAAGGCTTGTAAGTATTTGCAGGCATGAAAATTGCATAAGTCCGCTAAATTCAAAACATAAAAAAAGATGAAAAAAATCGTTTTATTCATTGCTATGATGGTTATTGCCGCCAGCAGCGTTTTCTCACAAACAACGGCAACGACAGACAGTATCAATAAAAAGGACAAAAACAACCTCAAACAAGGTGCCTGGAGAGAAGAAATGGGTGGAGGCGTTGTCGCTAAAGGCGTTTATTTCAACGATAAAAAAGACGGGACCTGGGTTACATATCACAGTGCCGGTTTTGTGAAGCGGGTTGAGAATTTTGTCAAAGGCGTTCAACAAGGTATCGTGGTAGAAATTGATGACCGTGGCGCACTCTCTTTGGAAGAGTATTACAAAGATGGTAAACAGGATGGTCTTTCAAGGAAATTCACCTACGGTGGCAGGCCTTCTGCTGAGGTCAACTACAAGAATGGCATGCGTAATGGTACTTATAAGATCTATTATGACATGAATGGCAAGTTGCAGGAGGAATCTAACTACAAGATGGGTAAGAAAGACGGCAAAGCTACCTGGTTTACCACAGAAGGGAAACTGATTGCAGAGTATGTTTACAAAAATGGGGACTTAGACGGTCCGCAGATTGCTTACTATGGAAATGGCACCACGAAGCAGATAGAGGAGTTTTATGTAAAGGGCAAACATCTGGGCGATTACAAAGAATTTTATGAGAACGGCAATATTAAACTTCAGGGCCAATATGTTAACGACTTGAAAGATGGGAAATGGGTTGAAAATGATGAGACCGGAAAGCTTATCAAGACCACCACTTTCAAAGCGGGCGTAGAGAAATAGTGTCATTTATTCGCAATCCTTTCGCGAAAAGGGATGGCTACGATTGTTTCGGTTGCTCTCCTGATAATCCAATCGGACTTAAGTTACAGTTTAAGGAAGATGGGGAAGACATCATTGCTGACTGGGAACCCCAGGAGCATTACCAGGGATGGACCAATGTTTTACATGGCGGAATACAAGCCAGCATGCTTGACGAGATCGGCAGCTGGCTTGTATTTGTCCGCCTGAAGTCAGGTTGTGTCACTTCCCGTCTCGATATCAGGTACCGCAAGCCTGTTCCGGTAAACCAGGGAAATATCACCCTGAGAGCCCATCTGAAATTGCAAACGAGCAGGATCGTCGAAGTCGAGGTGTCATTATTTGGCCCCGATGGTACTTTATGCAGTGGTGGAGTCGCCAGTTATTTTCTGTTTGATAAGGAAACAGCTAAAGAGAAGCTGATGTTTCCAGACAAAGAGGATGCATTTACGGCAGTATGATTTTAGAGCTGATCAACCAGTTTCTCGCATAGTTTTCCCCAGCTTATCCCATTCTTTTTTCCTAGCCTTACAATAATCACCTTTTTTTTCGGGTAAACATAGATGTATTGGCCCAGTATCCCTTTGGCGAAGATCGCGCCTTTCTGGGTGACCCGCCAGCAATAGGTATAGCCAAATCCTTCACCGTCTCTGGAGTCATTGACAACTGACATGGTTCTTTCCATCCATGCCTTTGGAACCAGTTGTTTCCCATTCCATTCTCCTTTGTTGAGATAGAGACGGCCAAAGCGGGCATAATCCCGCGCGACAGCGTTGATACAACAGAAATACTTGATTGTGTTTTTATTGTCAGTGCTCCAGCTTGCATCTGATTCCATGCCCATCGGGCTCCATAGTTTCTCTTCCAGGTATTGGTTGAGCGGCTTTCCTACGGCTTGCTGTATCATTAATCCGAGGATGAGCGAATTCACACTTTGATAGACATAGGTTTTGTCAGGTGGCCCGGCGACCTTCAGCTGTTTTAAATATCGCTTCATATTTCGCCCATAGTAATATTTGGGCATCAGCGAAAAAGGTGATCTGTAGCTTTCTTCAAAATCCAGGCCACTTCTCATATTTAACAAGTCTTCCATCGTGATCTTTTCGAAGCCCGGTTTAGTCATCCAGGGAAGGTAATCAGTAACCACCTGCTTTGTGTCAGGGATCTTCCCTTCGCCGATGGCAATGCCTGCTAAGGTGGCGACAAATGATTTTGAAACAGAGAAGGAAGGGAGATAATCGCTTTGTTTTATTCCTTCATCATAGGTTTCATAAACAATGCTGTCGTTACGGATGATGAGGAAAGCCGTAGTCATATTGTCGCTCAGAATCTGCGAAAATGGAACATCCCTGGTGCCAGGAATTTGTTGAATGACTAGATTTTTCTGGCCTTGCATAAAATGAAAAGTGCCTGAAGATACAGCGTGTATCGGAACAGACGGGAATTTATACTGATCGTTGATGTCGGCATAGTTCCAGACAAAGAATCGAACAAAAGTACATGAGCTCACGAAACTGCAGAGGATAATCAGGCCTGTGGGAAGCCATAATTTCTTTACCATCCCCTTGCCTTTCTTTTGTGGTTAATGATATAATCCTTTTGAACGGGTTTGCTGTGGTAGGCAGTCCTGTTTTTTACGTACTTCCTGTGACGGCGATTGTAATGTGCCCGGTGCGTCTGAACCCGGGTAAATTTGAAACTTGAATGACTTCCGAAAGAACATGATGGAAATCCTAAACTTATAAAAATGCTCAAAAACAGCAGCAACAAAGTTTTTTGGAAGGCTTTCATAATTTTCAAATTGTTTTGTTCCGTAAAAATACTTAAGAATTTTTAAATTTCCATGGCTTGTGATATTGAAGCCTTAAAAATGTTATTTTTGTGGTGATCAAGGTGCCAGACTTAAATTGTTTAAGAATGGCTGAAAAGGGAATCAGGTGAGTCAATTTTGACAAGTCCTGGACAGTACCCGCTGCTGTAAGCTCTTAGCACTTGTTGAGAATCATTGCCACTGTTAATATTTTAATGGGAAGGCCTCAACAAGGGAGCAAGTCAGAAGACCTGCCTCGGTCAAAACTATCAAAGCTTTCGGGATAAAGGCGATGAGAGATGACCTTTTTTTAGCAGCTCATTTCTTTTCTTTCTTCAGGCCAAAAGCATTGTTTTTTATGACTTATGGCTGTTGACCTGCATATTCAATTCTGTTTTTTTTCTGCCAAAATATGGCTTAGGATGCTGTTTTTTCTGTCATTCCTATCCATCAGTTATACATATGCGCAGCGAAGCAATATTGATAGTGTGACTGTCTTAACTGGTGTTGAGATTCATGCGGCCAGAAGCGGGCAATACGCAATAGGATATAAGAGGGAATCGATAGATAGCCTGGTCTTGAGTCAGGCCAGGTCAGAAAACCTTGGTGAACTGTTGTTTAAAAACACTTCATTGTATTTTAAGATTTATGGACAGGGCGGTATGAGTACCCTTTGTTTCAGGGGGACCACTTCGAGCCAGAGTGGTGTATTCTGGAACGGATTTAATATTGAAGGCAGAAGTTCATCCATAGTAGATTATTCTTTGCTTCCTGCCTTTTTCTTTAATAAGGTTGATGTCCTTTATGGTGGTGCAGCCAGTTTGTTTGGAAGCGGGAATATCGGAGGCAGTATCCATTTAGGACAGCAAATGGCTTTCAATGAAGGTTTTAGCATGGATGCAGGCCTGAGTTTCGGAAGTTTCGGAGAAGTCGGGCCTCAGTTGAAAATTAGTCTTTCAAATCGCAAATGGTCCTCGACAACATCATTGCTTTACCATCATATAGAGAATGACTTTCCGTACACTTATGCAGGCACTACCAAATATTTGACACATGCAGCCATTGAATCAAAGGCATTGTATCAGCAACTTGATCATCGTTTTAATAACAAACACATTCTGAATTTCTCACTTTGGTTACAGCAAGATGACAGGGAGCTTTCTGCTCCGATGACAGGTTCTTCTTCAATTGAAAACAGGACGGATCAAAGTTTTCGCTTTTCTTCTCGCTGGAAGGCTGATTATTATGAAGGTTTTACTGTTTCTGCAGGCTTAGCCCTGGTTCATGACTACCTGCATTACCTCAATGTCAGCCAGCATTCAGCGCAGATATTGGTGAATTCGAAGATCTATAATGATGTGCTAATGGCAGAAGCAAATGCAGAAAAGCGTCTTGGGAAATACTGGGACCTATACGTTCAGTTGTCATTTGAACAGGCGCAGACTGATGTCAATAGCTTTGGCGGGACTAACAAACAGTTGGATGGGGGAGTTCGGGTGAGCATCAAACGAGCTTTCTGGCATGACAAGTGGAACGCGGCCTTTCATATCCGACAGGAATGGGCGGAGAATTACAGCATCCCTTTTTGTCCTTCCCTTGGAATCGAAGGCAAGATTGGTCGATTTGTAAAAATATTTGCCAATGGAAGTGATAACTTCCGCATTCCCTCATTGAATGATCGTTTCTGGGTGCCTGGAGGCAATCAGGACCTGAAGCCTGAATCAAGCAGGAATGGGGAATGTGGTATACAATATTCCTATGTCGCAAATTCAGTATTTTTAATCGAACCTAAGCTTACTTCTTTTGTCTCGCTGATTAACGACCAGATCGTTTGGGTTCCTAATGGCCAGTTGTGGCAAGCTGAGAATGTGCAAAGGGTTTTTATTCGTGGGCTGGAGTTGAAAATTGCTTCTGTATATAGTTTTCGGAAATGTAAACTAAACTTCAGTGCAGAGTATAGCTTCGTATCCTCTGTCAACCAGGACAAATATCTTCCTAACGATGCCTCTGTCGGTAAACAACAAATATATACCCCAAAAAACAGGGCTGTCGCCAGCTTGGGTCTAAATAACAAAGTTTTCAATTTTACAGTGAAATCATCTTATACAGGGATCACGTATACTACCCGAGACAATAGTGCCCAGATGCCCGCATATCTCTTGTTTGATTTTATGGCCGCCTATCAATCGTCATGGAAAGCACTCAAAGGCATTGAGATCGGAGTGGAATTTGACAATATTTTCAATCAGCAGTACCAATTAATTCAATACTACCCTGCAGCAGGCCGGCAATTCCGCGTTCACCTGAACTGGAGGTTTAACTCCAAAAACTAATCGTAATCCTCAATGAATCACAAACAACAAATAAAAGCCAGCCTGGTTGTAGCCTGTATTTCATGCTTCTTCATACTGATGAATGCCTGTACCAAAGACAAAGTTGACACAATTCCACAGGTGTATAAAAGCCCGGGTATGTTCATTTGTAATGAAGGCCCTTTTCAGAGTGGTAGTGGAACTGTTGATTATTACAGCTTGAATGACCAACAATGTCAAAAAGATATCTTTGGATCAAAGAATGGTTTGCCCTTGGGGAACATCGTGCAGAGTATGCTAAAAGTGGGAGATACGATCTTTGTCATCGTAAATAACTCTAATAAAGTGGTTGTGGTCAAGGCTAGTGATTTTTCCCTAATTGGCAGTATTGAGAGCCTGGTATTGCCACGATTTATGATCAGCGTTTCGGCTACCAAGGCATATTTGAGTTGCTGGGATAATTCTGTTGCCATCATCGACCTCAAAACATTGCAGGTAATCGGGCATATTCCGGTCGGTACGGGACCTGAAAAGATGTTAAAATCGGGGAACCAGGTTTTTGTGCTAAACCAGGGAGGTTTTTCCAACGACAGTACTGTGAGTGTTATTAATACTTTGACAAACCAGGTAGAACAAACACTGGCGGTTTATCCCAGGCCTTCAGGAATCGTAGAAGATCAGGCAAGTGGCGAAATCTGGATTTTGTGTTCCGGAATAGGTTTTGATGGATGGCCCGGAGCCAATGATTCCGAGGGGCATCTTGTCAGTATCCTCAAGGGAACAAGTTACAGCATTCTTAAGGACTTCCCTTTTCCTGATAAGTCTTTTCATCCTATGAAACTGGTTCAGAATACTGTGACAGGAGATCTCCTGTATTTATATAAGCAAGGGGTTTTTAGTCAAAAGACTAACGCTCCAAAACTCGATACCGCATCATTTATCAACCTGGGCATACCCTTTTATAGTCTTGGCTTTGTTTCATGGGGCTCTCCTGCCTTGTCATATGTAGTAGCCTCAGATCCGGTTGATTATACGCAGGATGGCTGGGTCTATCTGTTTCACGCAAATGATGGAAAGCTTGCAGATTCAGTACATGCAGGTGTTGTTCCGACTGATTTTATTTTCCTTCATTAAAAGAACTTATTTGTTTCTATAGTATATTAGCTTAAAATATAACGCATATGTCAACTGAAGTCAGTGTAAAGTGGTTAATTAATATGGCCTTTGAGGCCAACGTCAATAATCATAAAATTCTCCTGGATGCGGATGAGAGTGTTGGCGGTGAAAATCTGGGCCCGAGACCTAAGCCGCTGACCCTGGCAGGATTGGGCGGATGCACAGGGATGGATGTCGTGGCTCTTTTAAAGAAGATGAAGGTGAATGTGGATAGTTTTGAAGTCCGTATCCATGCTGACCTAACGGAGGAACATCCACGGATTTATCATACCATTCATATTTATTATGTCTTTAAGGGCGAAGATCTCCCGATGGATAAGTTGGAAAAGGCTGTCAGTCTTTCTCAGGAAAAGTATTGCGGTGTGATTGCCATGTTCAGCAAAGCTTCTAAGGTCACCTACAAAATCGTGATTGAGGATTAGTTACCGCTCAAGTTGCTGAATACTTCCAGGAGCTCTGCCATGATCATGGCAGAAGCCCCCCAAATAACATAGCCCTGGATTACATAACAAGGTACGGAGATTTTAAAGTTCCTTATGTCAACTTCTCTTTGCTGAAGGGAGGATTTGTTTATAAAGTCATTCAGCGGGAGTCTTAAAATCGCTTCCACTTCATTCGGATCGGGAAAGGTGTCAGGCACATGATTGATCCAACCCACAACAGGTTGTACCAGGAAATTACTGGGTGGAATATACAGTTCTGTTAGTTTTCCCAATACCTCGATTTGTTCAGCCGGAATTCCGATCTCTTCGGTAGTTTCACGCAAAGCAGTCGCAGTAAGGTCCGTATCGGAATCCTCCATTTTTCCGCCGGGAAAGGCAATCTGTCCGCTGTGGACGCCATCGTATTGAGGCCTTTGAATCATTAGTGTTTGTAAACTCTGGTCCTGTTCATATAAAAGGATGAGAACGCCGCTTTTTCTGGGCTCAAAAGGGGAGGGGATGTTTTCTAATTGAAACCTGCGTTGTGCAGATGTCATTATGCCATGAGCAGACTGGCCCGGGAGTTTTTTTAAGAGCGCTTCACGCAATTTTTGTTTCATACTCATACGATTCTGCAAAGGTAACAAACGATAATTGATAAGTTTTAGCATCTGCTCAGAATCAAAAAAAAATATTAATAATTGATCAAATGTAATTTGCTGAATAAAAAAAATGTATTTTTAATCCGAAAAAAAAAACAATGATAAAGGAATTGCCCGATGTATCCAACCAGGGTCAGGAAGCCATTTCTGAAGGGAAAGAGCTGATACTGCACAATGATGATGTCAATTCATTTGACTACGTTATTGAGACTCTGATGGAAGTTTGTCTTCACGAGCCGCTTCAGGCAGAGCAATGTGCATTGATTGCTCATTATAAGGGAAAATGTGGGGTAAAGTCAGGTGCTTTACCCGAAATCTTACCTCCGGCCGTTGAAATGGAACGCCGCGGTCTTACCGTAACAATTGAACAATAGTACCTATGTCTTGGACTCTTATTGGAATTTTAATTTTCTTGGGATTAGTATTGCTGGTTATTGAAATCCTCGTTATCCCAGGCTCAACTATTGTTGGTGTACTTGGATTTGGAGCGATGGTTTATGCTATATATAATGCGTATGTAAGTCATGGTGCTACAGGTGGAATGATCGCTGTAGGGGTTACATTAACTTTGACAGTAATAACGATTCTGTACACGATGCGATCAAAAACCTGGAAGAAATTTGCCTTGAATGACGAACTTCCTCATAGGATGAATGACATGGAAGGTAAAAATATTAACATCGGCGATGAGGGGATAACAATGGGACGGTGCGCGCCTTCAGGAAATGCCACTTTCAATGATGAGGTATATGAGGTTCATACCTTTGGCGACTTTATCGACCCGAATACCCCTGTTGTCGTAACAAAAATAGAAGGTTATAAAATATTTGTAAAACGAAAACTCCCTGCTAATGGAATCTAATGCCATCGTTGTAATTGCCATCGGTTTTGGCTGTCTTTTTGGGCTTTGGCTCATTTTTTATTTAATTCCTGTCGGCCTGTGGTTCAACGCCCTGGTTTCAGGAGTCAGAATCTCTTTGTTACAGCTGATCCTGATGCGTTGGCGAAAAGTACCCCCGGCGATTATTGTCTATAATCTCATCGCTGCCACAAAAGCAGGAATACAACTAAGCCGGAATGAACTTGAAGCGCATTTCTTAGCGGGTGGACGGGTGAAGTCAGTCGTAAATGCTTTGATTTCCGCAGATAAAGCCAATATTCCGCTTGACTTTAAGTCTGCTACAGCCATCGACCTTGCCGGTCGTGATGTTTTTGAGGCTGTACAAATGTCAGTAAATCCTCGGGTTTTAAACACCCCACCTGTCACTGCTGTGGCCAAAGATGGTATCCAGTTGATCACCAAGGCAAGGGTAACAGTCCGTGCGAGCATTAAACAGCTGGTTGGTGGTGCCGGAGAAGAGACTGTTTTAGCCAGGGTAGGGGAAGGTATTGTAACTGCTATTGGTTCAGCACTTTCACATAAATCCGTTCTTGAAAACCCGGATTCTATTTCCAAAGTAGTTCTTGCAAAGGGACTTGATTCAGGCACAGCATTCGAGATTTTGTCAATAGACATTGCAGATATTGATGTTGGAAAGAATATTGGGGCGCAACTTCAGATGGACCAGGCATTGGCCGATAAAAATATTGCACAGGCCAAAGCCGAAGAGCGCCGTGCTATGGCTGTTGCTCTTGAACAAGAAATGAAAGCCAAGGCTCAAGAGGCCCGTGCGAAAGTGATAGAAGCTGAGGCTTTAGTGCCGCAGGCAATTGCTGAAGCTTTCCGTTTGGGTAATCTCGGAATTATGGATTACTACAAGATGGAAAATATCAAAGCCGATACGGGAATGCGTGATTCTATTGCCAGGCCTTCCGGTAAACTAAAGGACGACGCAGGCGATCATAGCAAGAAGTAAGAAGGAAGATATAAGAAGCACCTGGTGAAAGGAGAAGTTTGAAGTTCCCAGACTTATACTTCTCCTTTCACCGGGTGTTTCTTGCTTCTAATATCTTGCTTTAAAAAAGGAATCAGAACGGCATGATCAGGCGGACGAAGATGTTCGCGGAGGGGCGCAGTGCGTCCCAGGTTCCCAGGTTAATGTGGTGGAAGTACAGGGTGACTCCAGGGTTTACAGAAATTACTTCATTGAATTTCAACATGACACCTCCGCTTGCAAAAAGGCCGAGTCCAACGCCTCCCTGGACCAACTGACCACTTTGTGTGGTAGTTCCTGGTATATACCCTTGGTTTCCATATTGGTTTACCATATTATATATTGTATTCCCAATCTGAATCTCATGGCTGATTACCTTTACATTCGTAAGGTTGATCCCATATTCAATGAAAAGGGAATTCCCACTTTTGCTCTTCTTTAGCTTAAAAGTCTTGGAATAACCGATGTCCATGATATAGCGGCTTTCTTTCGCGACAATCGGGCATTCCCGATAGCGCGGATTAAAAGAAGTATTAGGCAGGTCAAGGTTTACAAAAGCAATATCTTTTGCGACCATTTTGGAGTAATTGAAGTTCATGAACCACCCACTGGTTTTGCTGTTTGTAATTTTAAAATAGAACCCTATCGAATAGGTTGGTTTGTACTTCAAATTACCAGGCAGGGTGTATGGATTCGTGGTATCAAGAGCATAACCCAGTTCTTGTTCGATTTGCTGCCTATAATAGTAATTGTTAATGATGTAGTTTAGGTTATTTGAGTTCTGAGGAGAGCCGTCATAGAATTTTGCAGGTTTGTTGTCAGGAAAATAAAACCCCATATTAATTCCATAGATAAACCATCCTGCTGAAGAGGTATCAGTTATTTGTGCCTTGGTCTCCAAAGGAAAGAAGCATGTAATAACGAGCAAAACCAGCAAAGATTGACGGATGATTTTAATCACAATAGATAGAAAAGCTTAGTAATAAGGCAAAGATAGACAAAATTGCAGGGGAAATGCATGATAATCCCGGGACTTTGTTTACCTTTGCACGCAAATATAATGGACCCGTAGCATAATTGGATAGTGCATCTGACTACGGATCAGAAGGTTAGGGGTTCGAGTCCCTTCGGGTTCACAAAAAAAAGAGCAGTTACACCAGTAACTGCTCTTTTTTTGTGATGCGCACACGTGCACATTCTGCACACGAATCAATGCGCACAAAAAAGCCGTCCCACCCAAAGGCAAGACGGCTTTTTAAAATTCATTTATTTCTTAGTACGCCTTAATTTCCGTACGACGGTTATTTTGTCTTCCGGCTTTCGTATCGTTTGTATCAACAGGCCTTGTTTCCCCAAAACCAGCGGTAGTAAAGCGTTTGGAGTCGATTCCTTTGCCGATCAGGTAAGTGCCTACGCTATGGGCTCTTTTGTCAGATAGCGTTTGGTTTGAAGAAGCACTTCCAACGTTATCTGTAAAACCTTCAATGGTTAGTCTGAATGTCGGATATTTCTTCATGATGTCAACAAGCTCGTCCAGTTTGCCTTTAGAATAGTCGGTGAGTTGGTCGCTACCGGTGACGAAATAAACGGTTTTTGCAATTCTGGCGATGTCTTTATCGGTACCAGTTGTTTCAAGGATTTTCTTGTTCAGCAGGTTAATCTGGTTTTCCAGGTCCTTAATTGCAGGATTTGGATCCTTATATTGTTTGATTTTAGCAAGGCTATCTGCGAGAGCTTTGACTTGTTTATTCAGATCATCATTCTTTTTGGCAAGGGTATCTACTTGAGCAGAGGTAGCAAGTTTTTCTTTTTTCTTACCATTCCGGTTGCCAAAACGATAGCCAACTGTGATTTCATGTCCGCCGTAGTTGCCGCCGATCACGCCTTTATAATCACTAAATGGAACTGCAAAGTCATAAGTGTAAAGCATTACAACATTCTTTGCGACTTCGCCACCGACACTGATTCCGGCAATCATGTTAGAACGAAAAGTTGGGCCAAACCAGATTTTTTCTTTGTAGCGAAAATAGGCATTGACATCAAAACTAAGTGGAGCTCCTGGAACAGTGCGAATAACTACGCTGGGTTCGAGGTTCCAGTTTGTGTCGAGTTTGAAGTCATAAGAGATATAAGGATTGATTTGCATTTTAAACTCATAGATACCAGAACTGACTTCATAGAAAGATGGAATTGAGAAGCCGACATTGAGTGTTTTCCAGCGATACATCAGGCCTGCTCCGAATTCCAATGAGGTTGAATTGATTTTGTTCTTTCCCTGCCACAGAGGATCATTGGGATCAACCAGCGGATTGTCAAGGGCACCGGAAAGATCAACTCTTTTTTGGAGGAATCCTGCAGTGACACCAAAATCGACATAATGATCTTTTGCAACCATCAGGTGATAAGCATAACTTCCGGAAGCGTAGAGGTTGCTAAAGATATCGGCTTTGTCATTCATGATACTAATCCCGACACCTGATTTTTTGCCAACAGGTGTATTGATGTTGAACATTAATGTTCTTGGGCCGTAATCCACATTAACCAGATTATGCCTGTATCCAAGGTAGCCTTCAGTGATTCCGTACATACCGCCATAAGCAGGTGATAAGGAATATTTGTTCATCAGGTACTGATAATAATAAGGAAACTGTTGTGCCTGTGCCAGGTTACAAAGTCCAAAGACAGCCAGGAGAATTAGTGTATATATTTTTTTCATTGGTCTCGGTTTTGGGTGGTTAAGAAATGTGAATCTGGCTTATTGTTTTGTATAGATCACATTGACCGGGCCTTTAAATTCTTGGCCGTCTTTATCTTTAATATAATAATAGTAGGGGCCTTCAGGAACCTTTGATCCTTTATATTCACCATTCCAGTCATTTTGGTAATCAGAGCTGCTGTAAACCTCAAGACCATAGCGATCATAAACCGTTAACTGGTAGCGGTCGCCGGGAAGTAAGTATCTTTTAATTCTAAAAACATCGTCAAACCCATCATTGTTGGGTGTAAAGACATGCATGGGTTGCATTTTTTTATCTTCCAGAACAGTGACAACAAAATCCAGAGTAGACAAGCAATTGTTGTTGTTGGTCAAATGAACAGAATAATTCCCTGTTTGATGAATATTGATTGACGGTGTAGTTTCCCAGGTTGGGAGCCAGGTAATATTGCTGACGGTTTCTGCAGTATTCACGGTAGCTGTGAGGCTTTGGTCTTCATAAAAAGAAAACTGAGGAACTCCCATGATCACATCGACAGGCGTGAGAGAATATTGAAGGTCAAAATGAGGAAGGTCATTGATGACAATAGTTTTTGATATTTGGTTGGTACAACCATTTACTGTTGTAACCAATAAATTCACATTATAAGTACCGAAATTCAGGTAAGTATGTTTTGGGTTTTGGTTGCTGCTGGAATACGCATCGCCAAAAGACCATAGCCAAGAGGTTATCGTAGAATTCTCAACAGTGGAAAGGTCGATGAATTGCGTTTCACTACCCAAACAGAAACTGGCGTCAGAAAAGTCAGCTTTAATATCGCTTACAGCCACTTGTTTGTAAATAGATTCCATCAAATTGAATTTGGTATAGATCTTCAGGCCGATATTATACACACCGGGACCAGGGAAATGCAGCGTTACCTGAGGTCCAAACCCACTGACAGGATTAAGGACACCATCATTCCAGGTTGTGTCCCAACGATAGTCAATAATTGAATCACCGGGAAGTACTGTTGAGGTGCTTGTAAGTGTTGTCACTTCCCCTTTACAGACCACATTAAATGCAAAATTTGCCGCAGTTTGTTGTCCATATATCCGGGAAAGGAAAAGAAAGACTAACAAAAAACCAGTAAGAATCCTTTTCATAATGAGGGATTTATATTATTAATTAATGAAATTCAATACAATGCTTATGCAGGCTTCAAAAATATATTAAAAACCAACAAAAAGCAAAATAATTTTAAGGAGTTATTAACGATAAATTTTTAAAAACCCCAGTGTTGTCTAAATTTGCCGACAGCTAAGGTAGGTATATGTTTTGATAATTGCGCCCTTTTAACAATTATTTAATATTTTTCCCAGTGATAGAAGGCATTAAGAATGATTTGAAAGTATGGCTTGAAGAAATGCAGCTCGAACTGAGTAATTGTCGCTGTTGTCCTCATAATTGTGGCGTAAACAGGCTGAATTCAGAGCTTGGGATATGCAGAACTGATGCATCTTTCCCGATAGCTTCGGTTAGCCTGCATCTGGGCGAAGAACCTGCAATAAGCGGTGTTGTTGGTATTTGTAATATATTTTTTGCGCATTGCAATTTACAATGTCAGTTTTGCCAGAATCATCAAATTAGCAATAATCATTGTGAAACAGATAGATATGATGTTTCACTTGAATCATTACTTAAAGAAATATTGCATTATCTTGATCAGGGTGTTCATGCGCTTGGTTTTGTTTCACCTTCTCATGTGATACCGCAGGTAAAAGTCATTGCCAAATCGATCCGAAAATTAAGGCCGGATTGTGTTCTGGTTTTTAATACCAATGCATACGATAAGGTAAAGGTAATCAGGGAGATGGATGGTTTGGTTGATGTGTGGCTTCCAGATTTAAAATATTTGGATTCAACGCTTTCAGGTGAATTGTCGGGCGTAAAAAACTATCCTGAGATTGCTAAGGAAGCGATTCGGGAGATGTACCGTCAAAAAGGGACTCAGTTGCGGCTTGATGCCCACGGCAAAGCGCTGTCGGGATTGATAATCCGGCATCTGGTACTTCCCGGATCTATTGAAAATAGCCGCGATGTGTTGCAATTTATTGCGGATGAGCTTTCGCCCCGGGTTTGGGTTTCCGTTATGTCACAGTACTTTCCTGCACATAAATTTCGTGAGCATCCTGTGTTTGGCCGGATGTTATTATATCATGAATATGCAGAAGTTATTGCCATTATGGAGCGTCTGGGGCTTGACCGCGGCTGGGTTCAGGAGTTGGAAAGTGCCTATCATTATAAACCGGATTTCGAAAAGTCAAAACCATTTGAATAATACAATTATATGGCTCAGGAAATCTTCGGCTAATCGTCTGCAAGCTGTTTGATACCAGCACAATGCGTTCTTTTGTGATCCTGTATAAATGTGTTTAAATTTTTCTCCCGGCTTTGTGGTTGATTTTGAAAAAAGCTGTACCTTTCGGCCTTGTTTTATTGAATAATTAATCCTTACATAAATACTACTACTTATGAAGAGCAAACGCTTACTGTTATTCGTTGTTTCATTGTTTTTCGGACTTGTCGTCCTGCCTGTTCTTAGTTTTGCACAAAGCACAATTGCTGAAAATCCTTTTCAAACGCAAACTGCCGGTTTTCAACAACAAAATGTAGATGAATATCTTGGTATTCTGAGGAATAACCAGCTTACCGGGAAAGTTGATCCTGCAGATGAATTATCTGCCCGTCAAAAAACGGAACAAAAAAATAAATTGAAAAGTGGAAATGCCATGGGGCTTGACTGGACAACGATGGGACCTGATAACGTCGCAGGCCGCACCAGGGCTGTACTTATCGATAAAGCAAACAACAATCTTATCTACGCAGGCTCTGTTACCGGAGGTTTATGGAAATCTTCCAATGGCGGGAGTTCATGGTACGCAACCCAGGTAACCGGAGGAACTGATATTATTTTAAATGTAAGTTGTATCACACAATCTGTTGATGGTACAACTATTTATATCGGAACAGGGGAGAGTTTTCTGGAAGTTGGCGGCAGAGGTAAAGGTGGATTGATCGGGCATGGTATGTATAAGTCAACCGATGGTCAGAATTTTACACTGATTCCTTCAACACAACCTGTGACACCTAATGACACTACTGCTGATTGGGTATATGTTAACCATCTGGCATCAGGGGCAAATGGTCGCCTTTGGGCTGCTACGAATAAAGGACTTCGATATTCTGATAATGAGGGCGGATCCTGGACCTATGCACAGTCAAGTGGCACTGATCTTACCGAGAATGCCATGGATGTAAAAATTGGTTCTAATGGAATCATTGTTGCCTGCGTCGGATCAAAATGTTTTATCTCTGAGAGTGGTGATGTCAATAATTTTGTAAACCATTCTACTGGTCTTGCCAGCAAACTGCCGCTTCCCGGAATCGTTGGCAGGATTGAATTTGCCATTGCACCTTCAAATGCTGATGTCATGTATGCTTCTGTTGCAAGAGTTACTTCAAACCTTGACAATATCTACCGTTCAGTTGACAAAGGTCAAACCTGGAAGGTAATCGGTCCTGGCGGTTCGGTTTCATTTAATGTTTTCAATATTGGTAATCTTACTTCTTCCGGAAAAGGTATTTATGCCAACGCAATTGCTGTTTATCCAAATGACCCTGACCAGGTACTTCTTGGTGGTTATGATCTTTGGAGAGGAAAGAAAGTAGATAATGGTTATTTCTCATGGGAACAGATTTCTTCCGGAGCTTATCCAACCTGGTATCCTTTGTCACTACATTCATCTCAACATGCAATTGTTTTTTCAGCAACGAGTGCAGGTTTGATTTATTTTGGCAATGACGGGGGTGTTTCAGTTTCTTATGATGGGGCACAGACCTTCCACCAGAAAATTAAGAATTATGCAACTACCCAGTGTTATACGATCACAGCTTCACATGATGACAAGATACTAATTGGGACACAAGGTGCAGGTTCTCAGTATATTGACAAAAACGGGAATACTGCTTTTTCAGGGACTCAGGTAAGCAGGGGGAATTTTGGTTCAGAGGTTGGTGGTCAAAGTGCCATATCTTTTATCAATCCAAAAGTAATGCTGGTGAGTGATAATAATGGCGCTTCAAGCCGTTCAATTGATTATGGCTCCACTATGGCTGGTTACTACTCCTCAACGATGAGTGCAATTACAGGATCTATGGTGACCCCTTTGCTTTTATGGGAGAACTTTAATGATCTTACAAGTCTTGACTCTATTAAATACATCGTTCATGATACTATCGCTGCCGACGAAAGCTTTAAAATTAAAAGTAAAAGTGGCGGTTATCCTTTCCTTACACGCAATATCACCGGACATACCCTCTTCCCTAAAGATACTGTGATGATTCAGGATAGGGTTCAAAGTAAAACGTTCCTTGGCACCAATGGTGCAGTCTGGTTTTCAAAAGAAGCGCTGTACAGCGGATTATATTTCTCTTCAACCCCGGTTTGGTATAAGCTCTCTCTGATAAACAATACTGTTCAGTGTATGGCATATACTCATGATGGAAACACATTATTTGTTGGAACACAAAACGGTTATTTGTTAAGGATCAGTAATATTAACTCCTGGGTATCGGAGACAGTGAATAATGTGAAGATGGATACGCTTAAAATATTTGGCAACAGGGCTGTGACATCTATTGCAGTTAACCCGCTTTTACCCGGAAATGTTATAGTTACTGTTGGTAATTATGGCAATACAACTTATGTTTATGGTTCAGCAAATGCACTCGCTGCAACGCCTGTTTTTGCCAGTAAGCAAGGTGACCTGCCCGCAATGCCTGTTTATGCTTCATTAATGGAGATGAACAGTGCTGACAGAGCTGTTATTGGTACTGAAATGGGTATTTATTCAACAACAAATTTCACCTCATCTACACCAAGCTGGGTTCCGGAAATTACCGGAATGGGTATCATCCCCGTATACATGCTAAAACAACAAAGCATGAACTGGTGGCCTATCGTTGCTGAAGTTGATAGTGTTGCCGTAACCAATTATGGACAGATTTATGCTGCCACTCATGGCAGAGGTGCTTTTAAATGTTCAAAATTTGTTGGGATCAATGAGCCAGATCCTAATCATACTGCTCTTAATGCAAATCTTGAGGTTTATCCAAACCCTGCTATTGACCAGGCAGTGGTGAAATATTCACTTAAAACCAAATCTTCTGTAAAAATTGAATTGTATGATTTTACAGGCAGAATGATTGAGCAGAGAAGCATTGCCTCACAAACGCCTGGAGATCATCTTCAGACTTTCGCTGTTGACCAGCTCGCAAAAGGAACATATTTTGTAAGATTTGTGGCAGGTACAGTTCAAAATACTGCAAAGCTGATTGTACAGTAAAAAGAATATATATATATAGAGGTGTTGATTAAATTCAACACCTCTTTTTTTTGGCAATTTTAACATATTAACTGAATGTTAACGGTCCTTAACCTTTCTTGGCATTTCATTTTCGTTTTTGGCACTGCGATTGCAATTGTCACATTAACCAATTAAAATCTCAAAAAAATGAAAAGGTTAATTTCAATGGTGATTATCACCCTGTTCTTAGGAACCACAATTTCTTTCGCTCAAAACGCAAAACCTGCTACCCAGGAAAAAGCAAAAACAACAACTCCTGCTAAGACCGAAGCTAAGCCAGCTGCTGCTCCAGCTGCTGCTCCTGCTGAGAAACCAGCTAAGAAAGCTAAAAAGCATTCAAAAGAGGCCAAGACAGAAAAAGCTGCCAAGCCAGCCGAAGTAAAGAAGTAATTCTTGCCTTTAAGTTTGGATTTAATAAAAGGGCCGTCTCAATTGTTGAGGCGGCCTTTTATTATTTTAACTGCTCAAGTTAATGCAAACAGGTGAGCTTAGTCTTTTAATTCGATTTAGGTTCTTTCTGGTTTTTATTAAATCGTTTTCCCCAGTCAAAACTTACATAGAAACCAAAGAACCCATCAACGGGTGCATTGTAACTCATAATCTGAATCCCTTCAGTGAAAAATGCGAGTGTGTTTCCACTTAAAGGAATGCTATGTGGGTAATAATCAACGTAGGCACCAACCTCCAAAGACTTTACTCTCTCATTCTCACCGCCAAAGTCAAAGTTAAACCCGACTTTCCCATATATACCCGGGCGAAGCTGAGTCTCGCTCAAGCCCTTTGTAAAAGAAGCGCGACCATAAATGTTGTCATAAAAATGCTTGGTTGGATCGTAGCGTTCTGTGCTTGTGTATGGATTTGTAAACCCGGGTGAATATTTAATAATATAAAGATAAATCGGTTTTTCGAAACCAAGGGAGGCCCCAACATGGTAAAAATATCGAACCTCAACACCACCCCAATACGGCTTTCTATTTAATAAACGGTCTTTCCCATAGCCAGCATGTAAGGCAAAGAAATAATTTATCTTACCGTAAACATAACTTTTTGTATTGCCTGTAAAAGGAGAAATCGTACGGATCTCCTTAGGAGATAATTGATTCAGGAGTTCAATCTCCCAGGAGTTTTTCTTGTTTACGGTGATGTGTTTCCCCCAGCTATATCCAAAACCAAAGCCGGCAGTATGCAGGAAAATTTTATAAACGGATTCTTTTTTTAGGAAAAAATTAACATCATTGGTGTCAGCAATCATTGGCTGAGCCGTTGTTGTTAATCCTGTAAAAACGATTAACAACAAGAAAATGGCGCTGATATACTTCTTTTTCATCCAATAATGAAATGATAAAATCCGCCCGAAAAAAACTAATATCCTCTGTCGATAGTATATCGCTTGGCTTCTCCGCCGTAAGCAGGGCAAGATGAGTGCGTGGCGCGGCATGCAGTAAAAACCAGGCTCCCAACAAACAACAAGACTAACAGAAAAGCGCTCTTCTTTACGCTTGGTTTCATGTGAATTATTTTATGGATTATTAAAAATATCAAATTTATTGCGGACACAAAGGTAAGGTAAAATATATAGAGATAACTTCATAGATTTACTTATTATTGCACATCAAGATGTTAATGAAAATGGAAAATCGGGTAGAGCCTCAAATTGAAGACAGTTGGAAAGAGATATTACAGGAAGAGTTTCAAAAGGAATACTTCCTGGATCTTAAAAAGTTTCTGCTTGAAGAAAAACAGAAATTTAAGGTATATCCTTCTGGAAAACTGATCTTTGCTTCATTCAATCTGACACCATTCGACCAGGTAAAAGTCGTGATTTTGGGCCAGGATCCCTACCATGGCCCGGGTCAGGCACATGGATTGTGCTTTTCTGTTCCTGAAGGGGTTGCGTTTCCGCCTTCTTTGAGAAATATCTTTAAAGAAATCCATGACGACGTTGGCTTGCCAATTTCTGATTCAGGGAACCTGGAATCCTGGGCTCGACAAGGGGTTTTGCTTTTAAATGCAACGCTGACTGTTAGGGCAAATGAAGCAGGTTCGCATCAGAACCGTGGATGGGAGCGTTTCACGGACAAAGTAATTATCGAGCTCTCAAATAAAAAAAATGGTCTGGTTTTTATCTTATGGGGCAATTACGCAAAGGCCAAACGTGCCCTCATCGACGCTAGTCGGCATCATATTCTAACGGCACCCCATCCTTCTCCCTTATCATCGTACCAGGGATTTTTTGGATGTAAGCACTTCTCTCAAACGAATGAATTGCTAATCAAGGAAGGTGAGAATCCGGTAAACTGGGGCGTATCAGGAAAATAGAACGTTATTTTAGTCGGCTTCTTTACGGTCGATTTCCCGCTTGCTGTCTTTCTGTTTTAAAGTCTCTCGTTTGTCGAACAGCTTTTTCCCTTTGGCCAGGGCAATATCGAGTTTGGCATAACCTTTCTCATTGACAAAAAGCATGACCGGGATGATGGTCAGCCCTTTTTCTTTGTATTTGGTCTGGAGTTTCTTTAATTCTCTGCGGTTGAGCAGGAGTTTTCGATCACGTTTCGGCTCATGGTTGTAATGGGTTCCCATGGTGTAAACGGAAATATGAAGGTTGATGACAAAAAGCTCATTCCCTCTGAAAGCACAATAGGAATCAGTTAAATTGGCTTTTCCTTCACGGATGGACTTGATTTCAGTACCAACCAGCTGAATCCCTGCTGTCAGTCTTTCGAAAAGGAAATACTGAAATTCTGCTTTTTTATTTTTTATTTGAATCTGGTTCGCCATGGTCCTGTTGTGGATGGCAAAAATAAGCATTGCAATGAATCCATGGTCGGATAAAGTTTGTAAAGTGATATTCCTTTGTGATCCATACACTTATGAAGTAAAAAGCCTTGCATTTCAGCTTGTTTTGTGAGTGATGTGTCGCTGATAAGCAGGTAATTTGCGCCCAAACGGATAAAATACCTGATTGTATCTCTCATTCGCCTTGTCTCTGCGGGTATAGTCCATCCCATATGATCAATGAAATACAAACTGATGTTAGGGGAGGGATCCGGGACCGATATGATCCTGGCATCTGAGCTTACTCCTGCTGCCGCCAGGTATGGCTTAATTTCATAAAAACCGACGTTAAACTTTGTGCCAACCACTACTGTCGAATCATATCTGCGCTGAAAGTTGATTTTAGCATATTGGATACCCAGGAATGACAATATAAACAGAAGCAATGTCATGAAATAGGTATTCATCTGCTTCGGGAACTTCTGTTTTAAACCTTTAAGCGAGGCCAGGACCGGGAAAAGGATTACCGTCATCAAATTGATCATATAATAGTCGTGCTGGGCAAATTGCTGATAAAAAAGGAGGAAATAAAATAAGCCACCCAGGATGATCATAACCGACAGAAATACCAAAAGTCGCCCGGATCTGCTGATCCATAAAACACCTAAAATGAGAATCAGCAAGAAGAAATGGAAGATGCTCTCATAATAATATTTTGTATACCAGTAGTTCGTAATCAATTGCCAGGTTTCCCTGATTTCTTTCCCTGAGGCTTCCCACAATGGCAGGGCACTTGATGGGAAATAGCTGTTTCCATGAAGGTTGTTGTACTGATGCATCCAAAAATCCCAAAGGAAAACAAGCAGGATAAACACGAATGAAAGGATAGTGAATGTGACAGGATGCTTAAAGTAATGTCCTTCATCTTTCAGGCGGATTCCCCAGAATCTTTCAATAATAAATATCCCGATAGCTGTCATAGGATTAAGGGCATAGCTTAAATTAAGCAAGGCCCCAACTGTAAAAAACAGAAAGCAAAGCCATAAATCCGATTGCGTTTGTTTGTCAGAGTATTTAAAAAAGAACCACCACCCGGCAAGGCTAAAAGCAAGCGCAGCGGGATCAGGAAGGAAATTTGCAGAATAATAAATTAATATTGAGGATGAAAAGAAAATAAGGCTTAGTGCCATTCCCTGGAGCATGTCGTTCAACACCAGGCTGAGCATCCTGAAGAGACTGTAAAAACCAAAAAATACAATCAATAATGTGATCAGCCTAAATATCCAGATGTGTGGTCCGAAGATCTTATAGAGAGAGGCAACGACGGCATAGATCAAAGGGAATTCAGAGGCTTTACATCCACCTTCACTTTGGAGGTTATTAAGGTGAGGATTGAAAAGATTTAGCCCGTCTTTATAATAATTATAAGTAAAGGTAAGCCCATCTGCCTGTCTCCCCAAGTGAACACCTTGCGGCGGGAGTTCAAAGATCTTTTGCTGGCCCAGGAAAAGATTAATTAACAGGAAAATGAAAAAGAAAAGTAAAAACAAGCGTCTTCCGTCTGCCCAGGGTCTTGAAATTTCGGAATAAGGCCACTTCTTCATAATATCGTTAAGGGTGATCCTTGCAAATATAACGCATTTGAGTCTACAGTTTAAAATTCAGCCCGGCGATGAAATTGATCCCCGCCTGTGGAAACAAGCCATCCATCTTGTTCTCCTTCCCCTGGTAATAATAGCTGTAAACCCAAGCATTTGACTCATAAAGTACATTGCCAATATTGTTGACCTGAATAAACAAAGTCAGGCTTCCAGGTGGTTTAAAAGAGGGGTTAAACGCAATTCGAAGGCTATTCAAGAGGTACGGATTCAATTTTCTGTCATTGGAGGAGGTGTTGTCAATATATTGTTTTCCAACATATTTGGTGATCCATTGTATGGTCAATGAATGCGCAGGTTTATAGCTAAGAACACTGCTTGCTGTGAGCGCAGGACTGAACCCCAGATCCGTTGTGCCCAGTTTTTCGATTTTTTGTGCTGAGCTGTCCCAATTGTCGATGTAACGTGTAAAATCAAGGATTTTATTTTGGCTGACATTGATATTGCCTTTCCAGTCGAGTTGAGGAAATGGAGTCCATCCCCAACTGAATTCGCAACCACTCCGGTAGCTCCGTTTTACATTGGTCATAATGGGAGCGCCGACATTGTTAATCTCACCGGTCATCACCAACTGGTTGTTATAGTTCATATAATAATAATTCAGGCTGACGGCCCAGCCTGTCCTTGTATAGTCGTATCCCAGTTCAACATTCGTCAGTTGTTCAGCCTGAGGGGTCTTTCCGGGCTCGGCATCAGTGAAATTGCTGCGATTGGGCTCGCGGTTTGCAATGCCAAAGTTGACTTGTATGTGGTTTATGTTGTTGAATTTGAATGAGATTCCGGCTTTTGGGTTAATAAAACTATAGGTATGCTTTTGGTCGATTATCGCAAAGCCCTCTTCCATCCCTTTCAGGGTATAATTAATATTTCTGTATTGAATGTCTCCAAGCACCTTAATTTCTGCACTAATCGCATACACCGCTTTCGCAAAAATGTTAAAATCCAGCTTTTTCCCGCTATTGCGGTACCATTCACTGGGAACAGGAATCGATAAAGCCGGGGCGGTAGTCCCGATGATTTTCCCAAAATGCCTTCCGTTATAGAAGGTATAAGCGATACCGGAGGTAAGTTGAAGCTTGTGGATTTTCTTATTGAATGAAGCTGTAATTCCGGAGAAGTCGTTATCGAGCCATTTCCGTGTAATGAAATCAAAAGTGGCATTCGAGTCGATAGGCAGTGGGCCAGGCAGGTATGAAAAAGGAGATTGACCTTGTTCATAATTTTCGTAATATCCTTGCCCATGGGTGTAATGCACGCCAAGGTTAATGTCTGTATTTACATTGAAGCGGTGGTTGAAGGAAAGAAGATAATGACTTTGTTTATAGTCATCAACCTGGTTTCTGTAATACAAGGCTTTCCCTGTGCTGTCATAGAAGAGTCCGCAAGGATTGTAGGTCCGGTTGGTGTCAAGGACTTCAGACGGAACGCCATCCCAGGCCTGGTACGTTCTTTCTTTTCCGGAAATGACGGTCGCTTTAAGGATGTTGTTTTTATCGACCCAGCTTCCATTGAGAAAGACCGACTGAAGGTCGGAAGTAGCCCTCTGGATGTATCCATCTGAGTTGATCAGGGAGATGCGTCCATCAAATGACCAGTGATTTCTGAACAAGCCGCTGCCCAATCTGAGGCTGTTGTGAAAAGTATTGAAAGAACCTGCTTCTGAAGTTAGCTCAGCGTAGGCTTTTTCTGAGAGTTTTGTTGTTTCTATATTGATACTGGCACCAAAAGAAGCTGCGCCATTGCTGGAAGTGCCGACACCTCTCTGGATTTGTAAATTGTCGATTGAGCCTGCAATATCAGGGATGTCGACCCAGTAAACCTCGTGCGATTCAGGGTCGTTAAAGGGCATGCCGTCGAGGGTGACGTTCACCCTTGTCATGTCAGTCCCGCGTATCCTGATGCCCGAATAGCCAACTCCCGTTCCTGCATCTGAGCTTGTGACCGTTGATGGGCTTTGATCAATAAGGTAGGGGAGGTCCTGGGCAGTACTTCTTTGTTCTATTTCTTTACGGGTGATGGTGGTCACTGTTGCCGGGGCGTCCCTGGGGATACGTCCTGCTGAGATGATAACTTCGTCAGCAAGGATGGCTTTCTTTTTTAACAGGATCTCCAGGTGATTTGTTTCCCCGTTTTTCAGGATACGTTGGTCTACCAGATACCCCATCATGGTTGTCCTCAGGCTGATACTGCCACTGCCCACTGACTTGAATTCGAAGGCTCCCATTTCATCGCTTACCGCATGTAAATAAGTATTTTCGATTTGGATAATAGCGCCCGGGATGCCTTCGCCATTGTCAGAATCTTTTATGACACCTGACAATGTGGACTGGCCGAAGCAAAATCCAGCGATCAGCATGGAAAGTAAGAATAAGAATATATATTTCATTGATTTGGGTTTGCCCCAAAAGATAAGCTACCGTGTTCAGAGTTTTCCTGTCCGTTTCCCTTCGCCGGCATTACCCGGAGCAGGTTCAAAGAGTATGTTCTCAGCCCGTTCGGTAGGGCACCCCTTAGGAATTGCAGGACAAAGATACAGTAAACGATGTTTTTTATAACTTTATCCACAGAAATTTTCAAAAATGCGTATTTCAATTATTAACGGGCCAAATTTAAACCTCACCGGGACTCGGGAACCATCTGTTTATGGAACTGAGTCGTTTGATCGTTTATTGGCGGATTTGTCGCGGGTTTTCCCCGGACATGAGTTTACTTATTTTCAATCCAATATTGAAGGGGAGATCATCGACAAGCTTCAGGACCATGGCTTTTCAACCGACGGCATCATCCTCAATGCCGGCGGATATACGCATACCTCTGTTGCCATTGGCGACACGATAAAAGCCATCCGAACCGAAGTTGTTGAGGTTCATATGTCAAACATTTCAGCACGTGAGGAATTTAGGCATACTTCTTTCATCACCCCTCATGCAAAAGGGATCATCTCTGGATTCGGGATGCAGGGATATTTCTTGGCAGCCCGGGCATTGTTAGGGATTTAGCTGCGGAGATCTGTCAGGGCTCAATATAAAAGCGATCTTTATCCAGATCGGAGTAATACTTCTTCTTCCTGATGAAGTAATCAATCACGAGGGATTTCATGTAGATCTGACCAACTGTTTTGTGTTTGATTCTTTTCCGCTTTATTTTGTTTGATGACAAGGACGCATAAAACCTCACATAGGCTTTGAACACGGCTTTAAAGTCTGAAGAATGACCTTCCATCAGGAATTTAATACTCGCGATGAAATCCATGATTAGTCTTGCAACAAAGACCTGAATTATCTGTCGTTTTGGAAGATTCTTATATAATAGGATGAGGTTATTTCTGAAATTCAGGAAGGTTTTTCGTGAGCTGATTTTCGGTAATGTTCCGCCACCTACGTGATAAACAATGGAATCAGGGCAGTACATGATTTTATAACCGGAATTTTTCAATCTCCAGCAAATGTCGATTTCTTCCATATGGGCAAAGAAATCGTTATCGAGCCCGCCAAACTGGTGGTATAGATCAGCCCTGACAAACATACAAGCTCCTGTAGCCCAGAAGATTTCTGTTATTTGGTCATATTGACCATGGTCTTGCTCAATCGTTTGGAACACCCTTCCCCGACAGAAGGGATAACCGAATTTATCGATAAACCCACCAGCTCCACCAGCATATTCAAATTGAGTTTTTTCGAAAAATGAAAGGAGTTTGGGTTGGCATGCCGCGATTTTCGGATCTGATTCCATCAGCTTCAACAGTGGGGGAATCCATCCGGCACTGACTTCAATATCTGAATTCAGCAACACATAATAATCGGCTTCAATCTGGGCCAGGGCATCATTATAGCCTTTGGAAAAACCGCCATTTTCCTTATTAATGATGATCCGAATGCCGGGGTAAAATTGGGCAAGAAAATCCAATGAATCATCGGTAGAAGCGTTGTCGGCAATAACCAGCTCAGCGTCATCTTGGGTATGCAAAACCAGGGCAGGTAAGAACTGCTCGAGGAACTTACGGCCATTCCAGTTCAATATGACAACGGCAACTTTAGGCAAGGCAAATGAGTTTTTTGAAGATTTTTGACAAAGCTAAACTTTTTCTTGAGAACGTTTATGCTTCCAGCGTCGATGTGACCACAACCAATTGTCTGGTGTTTTTTGAATACAGGACTCCAATAGTTTGACGTGAGCTTCCGTGATTTCATAATCAGCTGTGAGCTTGGGTGTTTCAGTGATCAGGCTGACCACAATTTCGTAATATCCTCGTTTTACCCGCTGGACATCGAAAAATACGACGATGTGATCCAGTGCTTTTGCGATCTTTTCAGCACCAAGGAAAACAGCAGTGTCCTGATTGAGAAAGGTGGTCCAATATTGGATTTCGTTTTTTGTTGGTGTTTGGTCACCCACAAACATGGTGAGAATCGGATGATCTTTTCTTTTAATCATCTCGCGAAGCACCAACCTGAAATCTACAGGCCCACGCCCACTGAATTTCATTCGTAAGCCATTCACATATTGGTGAAAAAATGGGTTTGAGAGTGGCTTTACCGGGGCAAGCCCTTCAAAATCAGTATAGGTTGAAAGTACAGTGCCTGTCCATTCCCAGTTTCCGCAATGCCCGGTAACAGCAACGATGCTTTTCCCGTTGTTCAGATAAGGCACCAAAAGCTCATAATTCCTGAAAGCAATTCTTTTGTTTAGGTCTTCAAGCTTGATTCCCTGGACTTTGATGACTTCAAAGATCATGTCACAAAGATTTCTGTAAAACTGTTTCGCGATCTTTTTTATTTCCTTTTCTGACTTTTCAGGAAAGGCAGCGTGAAGATTTTCGAAAACGACTTTTTTCCGGTAACCGATAACATGGTAAATGAAGAAGCATAACACATCTGATTTCAGATACAGTATCCAGAATGGCAGTCTCGACAGTATCCATGCAACTACTGAAAAAATACCATAAAGAATTTTCATGAGCAGAAATTTGTCTCAAAGATTAAATGCAGCTTGCAAATATACTTATTCTTTGCGGGTATGCGAACGCACGGCGGCTTAGAATGAGTGATCCTGAAACAGAAAGTAGCAAAGCTGTTTAGTGTCGGTAAATTAAAAAGTTTTAGTGAGGATTGTTGTAGTTGTCGCCGGATTTAAATTCATAGCGATCGTTCGGTCCAACCTCATCTTTATCACGGGTGCCCACACCCCGCATCAGCTCAGCTTGCCAGTTCGGGTTGTTAACCTCACCTTTGACATTAGAATGAACAAGCAGGTAGTCGTTGGTGGCCAGGTGCGGATTTGCAAAGACAAATTTCTTATCGCGCTGATAATTATCAAGCTGGTAATAATGCCAGATACAATAAGGGACAGTGCCATAGTCAAGGTCGTTTCTGGTTGATAACACCATCCCGCTGGTGCTGGCAGGGAATGCTTCATCAACAATCGTGTTGGGAGGACCATAAGTCAGGTAAATCCGGCCCCTGTCAGTTTCATAGCCTTTTTTTATCGACGAGCGATAGGTTGAGTTGACTTTATTTACCACTTCCTTGTAGGCAAGCCATCCATTTTCAGGTCTGTCAGGGTTTCTGACAAGCCAAAAATTCAGGAAATACTGTTGCATCATTTTGACATCCATTTTTTCCAGGCTGGTTCTGGCGTAAAGCTGTTCAGACTTATTTGAAATTGGATCGAGGCATTTAATGTATTCAATAAGGGAGTCGCGCCTGGTGATGCTGGCGACAAAGGTGCTTTGCACATCAATAGCGCTGATATCTTTGATATCGAACTGCATTTCAGGATTGCTGCGTTGAAAAAAGAAACTATTGCCTGCAATGCGTTCATTGTTTTGATTTCTGACTTCAATTACGAGTTTGAAATTGCCGCTTGGAAGCTTCTGGATGTCGAATTCATGTAAGATACTGGTGACGGGTTTTGCTGTTTCTTTCCTGACTTTCACAAAATCGTTAAGCATTTTCCCGGTCTCGCTGGATTGAATAAAATAGCTGAGGAGGTATTTCGTGTCGGTACCTAAAACCTGATCCGCATTATAGATTTCGGCATAGAACCCAATTTTATTAGCTGACTGAGGCAGGAAGTTATCCGGATAGGGGACCAGGTCATATCCACATTTGCTTAAAATGTTCTGATTCTGAGTCTTGCTGAATTTCTCCAGCAGCTGAATATCCGATACGTTAATTTTATTGCCGGGGAAGGAGATCGTTAGTTCTTCTGAGTTTTTTAGAGAAGCACTTCCTTTGTTCAGGTCACTGAGTTCAAAGTCAAGGATGTATTTCCCTTCGGGAAGCAGAATGCGTTGTTGGTCAAGGAAACTAAAACCTAACTGCATGGTATCCTGGATCTCAGGGCTTTTTAATTCATATTTTTTAAATCCTTTGACATCATTTCCATTTTTGAAGATCAGAGTAATACCCACACGGCCCTGGAATTTGCCATTTTCAAGTTTGTTAAATTGAATAGATTTTGACCAGATGCTGAGATAGGTCTCAACATAAGGACCATCGGCAGGTGAGTTGAAGACACACCACGAAAGTGAAGCTTTTATCCTTGAAGCCTGCAAGGAAGGAATGAGGATTAATAAAAACAGGAAAATTATCAAGGACTTTTTCATGCGTCAAGCTTTAGATGCCTACAAAGTTAGCGATTTTGCAGGTGGGCTGTCAATTCTTTATTTGGCGTTGATCGGAGAAATTTAATGATTCATCGAAAATCATTTCATGGCTTCCATCTCCATGATAAGCTCGTAACAAGGGAATGTATAGCAAAAGCTTTCTTCATAAACACTTTGCATGTATTTGCTGCTGTTAAAAAGTCGCGTAAGGATGTGTTTCTTCATCAGGTTGATCACAAATGAAGAAGGAGACCTGAATATGAGACGACGACTTAAGATCCTGAATCTGAATGATTTATTATAGGATGGGGTTTTTCTGCGATAGCCGTAATCCAATCCTGAGAAATAATCGAAAGAATACAAACCAAAGAATTTTTTGTGGGTATAATCGGAATAATAATAAGGATTGGAGAAATGGGGGACGACAACATGCAGGCGTCCTCCCGGTTTCAGACAACGGTGAATTTCTGAAAGTAGCTGCTCCAGGTTCTCAATATGCTCGAGGAAATGGGAGTTATAAATGTCATCAACGCTGTTGTCGGGCAGGAATCCGAGGCCAACTTCCAGGTCGGCAACAAAATCAACACCGGGTAGGTCAGCATGGTCAATGCCCAGGCTGCCAGGCCGTTTCGTAGGACCACAACCCAGATCAATGATGACTTTTGGTGTGGTAGAAAGATATTCAGTTAATTGTTCCCGGGTAAATGCCATGGTTTGATACCTTGTAATGAAGCTGCAAAGTAACAATGCCTCAATTAGATAACCTATTTTATTTTTATGAATTTGGTGTCTAAAACAGCATCTTGGCTGACAAGCCTGACAAAATACATTCCTTCAGGAAGCATTTCACTGTTAATTTCTTCAATTTCTTTGGAAAGGCTCTGCTTTATGATTTCTTTTCCACTCAAGTCTGAAATTACAATGCTGCGGTCGTAATTTAAGCCGTGTGTTTGAATGAAAATTCTAGCTGAAGCGGGGTTTGGGAAAATTGAAATACCAGGTTTCATTCCGATATTTTCATGAATAGAGGTGCTAGGATCCGGAACAAAAGCCCACATATCCTGCATCAAAAAGGCATTGTAGGTTTTCCCTGCTCCGACATAAGCGGTATCCTGGATGGTAAAACTAAAAGCTGCATGGCGCTCGATAATATTTGTATCCTGGGTAACAGGAAGCCAGGCATTTGTAAATGGGTTATAGGAATAAAAATCATTATGATGATATGTCATGTCAAAGCCCATCCCCAAATAACCCAGGTTCCCAATAGCAAAGCAGCTCACTGCCATCCTCGAAGGTCCGGGTAAATTAGCACAACTACTCCAACTGTCAGACGAGGGAAAGTACTTCCACAAGTCCCCGCTGGAACCGCCGCCATTGGTAAGTCCAGTTCCCATATAAGCATAGCCGTTGACAGTAAAAGCCCCGGCATGGCTCCTGGGTCCTCCAGGGAAATCGTTTTTTTGAGTCCAGGTATTTGAAGAAGGTGAATAGGCCCACAAATCGCTCAGGTAGGCACCCGAATTTCCCATGGAGCCTGTGCCAACTATGGCAGTATTGCCAACGACAAAGCAAGTGGCCCCATATCGTGCCGTTCCCGGGAATGAAGCCTTCTGAGTCCAGCTGTCAAGTATTGGGTCATATTCCCATAGGTCATTGTGGATTACATTCAAACTATCCTGGCCCAGGCAAACATACCCCTTGCCATTGATGGCAAAGCCTGTTACGCCATAGCTACCACCACCCGGATAATCTGCTTTTTGAATCCAGGCATGGGTCAGCGGGTTAAACTCCCAGAAATCATATTTATGATAACCCCCAGTGACCTGGCCAAGACCGACATATCCTTTGTTGTTCAGGGTAAAGCCTATTGCAAGATACCTCCCGTAACGTTCCAGACTTGATTGTTGAATCCATGTCCCCTGGGCCAATAGATTCGTTGCCAGGACCAAAATGAATGTGAAGAGGAATAATTGCTTTTTCATAAAATGGGATGTTTGGAATGTGAGCAAAACATCAAGGTGTATTGCAATATTATAACAAATTCAGGGATAATTATAGCAATCTTTCTTTGTTTTTTTTGATACAGGGTTTGTTTGGGTTCTTGCCAATGATTATTGGAACAGAATGATTTTTACGGATAGGTTTTCTGGTATCTTTGTTGAATAAACCGCTACTTATCTTGTCATCAAAGATTCTAATACTCACCATTGGCAACCACGATCATTCAAGTTCGAGGATCAGGGCCATCCAATACATACCCCTTTTAGAAAAAGAAGGTTTTGTCGTCAATTTGATTCCCCGCATCCCCATTTCTGCGAAATCATATAGCGGCAAATTGGCTTTTGCTCTGGGAAAGCGAATGCTCATGTTAAAGCGTTTCTTTGTTTTGATGTTTGGGACTTATGATATTGTTTTTGTACATCGTCTTTTCCTGACTCAAAGGGAAATAAAACTGATCAAAGGCAAAAACGCAAAAATAATTTTCGACTTTGACGATGCGATCTACAGTAAAATACAGGGAAGCACTGCAGATGAGCAGACAAAACTTATGCTGAATAGTGTGGATGCTGTTGTTGTCGCCAGCCCGGTTCTGCAAGAATATTGCGCATTGAATGGTCATAATTCCAGCCTTATAACAACGCCGATTGATGCGCATTGGTTTCTTCCCGGTGACAAATCAAACGATATTTCTGAAGTTAGAATAGGATGGATTGGGTCATCCTGGACTACAAAATACCTGGATCTGATTAAAGGACCTCTTGCCCTTGTGGCACAGAAATACCCCATTCGGCTTTTGTTGACAGGAGCTGCTCAATCATTTTCTATAGACAAAGTGCCATTTGAAAACAGGACCTGGACGGCAGCAGGGGAGGTGGAGCTGCTGAAAGAGATCGATATCGGAATTATGCCACTTTCACAGGAGTCATTTGCTGAAGGCAAAGGCGGATATAAATTGTTGATGTATATGTCGGGCGGAATCCCATGCCTGGCCTCTCCTGTAGGAATTAACAACAGTATTATCACCAACGGAGTCAACGGCTTCCTTTGTGAAACAGAGAAAGATTGGGTTGAAAAAATAGCTTTGTTGATTGAAAACAAAGACCTTCGGCTGAGGCTTGGTCTTAAAGGTCGTGAAATTGCCCTGGAGACCTACGACAGGCCGGTTTGTTTTCAGAAATTATTGCCGATATTCCAGGCACTGTCCAAAAGATAAAAAGAAATTTATTTCTTTATGCCGGCTTTTTTTAGGTATTCATCAACTTTCAGGTTGATATCCTCAGAGATCTTAAAGTAATAAACAGGCAGGCTGAACAAGATGACAATAAGACTCCCTCTGACTGTCAGGTCGATGATGTAATTGTGATTACGGGGAAGCAGTGAAATTAGGACATATGTTGCCAGTCCAATCAAAATGACATAAACAAACTTCATGTTAAAGGGCTGTAAATCAAATTTGTACTTAATGTAATAAAAACGAAGCACATTTAAAATAGTTAGTGAAATTGCATTGCCAATCGCTGCACCGGTAATGCCGTATTTTGGGACCAAAATGAGGTTTGAGATAATGATCAATACTACCAGCGAAATCAGGAAAACAGTCTGAACTTTGAAGTATCTCGATGTGCCTAAAATAGAGCCATTTACGCCTGTTGTCATGTCGATTAAACATCCAAGTGCAATAAAAAAGATAACCCATTTTCCGGAGCTGTATTCTTTGGTAAGCATATGGAAAACATTGTCGATGTTCAGCCACAAGCCCAGGAATAGGAGGGATCCCAGGATAAAAAGGGTCAGGCAGCTTTTATAATACAGTTGACGTAATGTTTCCATGTCGTTGTTTTTCCAGGCCTGGGCGGCCACGATGTTCCCAATCCTGGTTATAGATCTTTGGGGCATGCTCACCATGATCCCGAAAAAGAAGCAGATAGAATAGATACCTACCGCGCTCAGGTCAATCATCCGTTCAATCATAATGACATCTACACTCTGAATAATGACACCCGAGAAGCCGTTCAGGATGCTGAATGCTGACATGGATACCATGGAGCCAATCATGGCGGTAGAAAGAAATTTCCAGTCGGTTTTTAGTGAAAATTGTTTTACACTGATGAGTGTGAACAGCAAATTAAATGTTGGCAGACAAATTGCGATGATATAGGCCATTATGAACTGGTGAAAGCTCAGGAAATCCAGGTAGAACAATACGATAGCCAGGATGATTAATACCCTCTGAACGACTTCTTTCAGGAAAGTGCCTGCCACACTGTTCATCAAAGCGGCATAATAGCTGTCGAGGATGTAAAAGAAGAGTTGAAAGAAAATAAGCGGGATCAGATAATTTAGGTAATGAATAAACAGGGCAGATTTCTCTGCACTATAACCGACAAGCCAGGGTTTGATCAGCAAGAGAGTTACAGTACTCAACAGGAACCCAGCCAGTCCAACAAACAGTGCCACGGCAAGGTATCCGTGATGTTTTTCTTTCTCATCATAAAAGAATGGGAAAAGTCTGACAGCCACACCGTTAATTCCGAGTGTCCCAAACTGGGCAAAAAGCCCGGAATAGGCGACCATGAGTTTCAACAGCCCAACCTCATTGGTTGCGAAAAGCCTGGGCAAAAGCAGACCAGTTGTAATAAACCCAAGGAAAACACCGATATAGGTATAAATGGTTCCTTTAATTGATTGTTTTATGACGATACCCAAGGTCTGTTCTTTAAGTCTTCAAAATTAGAGATAAAAGTAACGCATCCTTGGCTTGTTGTAAATCAATTCTCAAATCCTTGATTTGCTTAGCTATTCCTTATTTTCCGTACCTTTGCAACGGAGAGATGCCAGAGTGGTCGATCGGGACGGTCTCGAAAACCGTTGTACGGGCAACTGTACCGAGGGTTCGAATCCCTCTCTCTCCGCCAATCAGAAAAATGCCCGTGAGGGCATTCTTCATTTTTAAGGCGTAGAAAGCTTGCTTTCTTAAGCCTGAAAAATGAAGAATGCTCAGCACGAAGTGCGGCATTTTTCTGATTGAGGCCCCCCCGCTGCGGATCATCGCAGATAATCTCAAGAATGCTCAGCACGATTACGTTATAACACTCTCTTTGCAGCGATGCATTCGCATACTTCAAAGAATGAGCATAAGCCTAACAATGGAAACTAAAATAAAAGAAACAATAAATGGATTTATGGGATATAAGACCCATTTACATCGCCAAAACAGATCCCTTTCAAATTTGTAGTGACCGCTTGCCCACCGCCAATGATTAGAGGAATCGTCTCAAAAAACCAGTCTCCGGCTATGAAGCTGTTGGAAATTCCTACAAATCGTCTTTGAATGAGAAGCGCGTCTGTAGCGTTAATATAATTAGAGTTGTTGACATCGGCAGCCCTTAACTTCAGCCCCTGAAGTGTGATAACACCAGTGAAATGCTGTGCCGTGCGTAACGCGTCAGCGGAATTGACTCCACCCCATGGCAAGGTGCAGCTAGCGCTTAAAGAATAAGTTCCGTTTTCCGGAACACTAAGGTCGAAATCCCCATTATTATTCGTTGTTGTTTGAGCCACAACAACATTATTTAGCTTGAGGTATACAGTGACACTGTTTATTGGAGATTGAGGGACATTGTCGTAGGAGACTTGTCCAGTGATTTCCCCGCCTTTAACCGGGGTAATGACGGATGCAGCGCTATAACCATCTCCAACTCCGCCGAAGAACTTTTGTGAATATAGGTTCGAGTTTATTCCTGTAAATTGGAGTAGAATCATGACAAAACCCAGGCTAAAACAATTTCTTCTGATCATGGGGGCGTATTTTATTAGAATTATTCGTTCGTGAATCAGTAATAAAAAAATGAAATTAAAAATTGAAAGGTCACTATTATGGTGCGGTTCGGACAAAACGACAACCGAAGTCTCCATTTCGAACTAAAAGTGCGTCCGAAGCATAAAAACGGTTACTTAGGTTCAGGTATGAGCTTGGTAAGTAATATGTCCCACCACGAAATCCCGAACCATTAGCTGCAGTAATGGCTCCAGATACCATTCCGGGCCAGTTGGCCACTGTTGCATTGCCATATTCATCAAGCACGCCGTCACCATGTAGGCCAGTGTAATTTCTTCCCGCATTACTGCCCAGATTAACAACTCGCTCCCACATATTACCGCTCATTTCCATGATTCCCCAAAAAGTTGATCCCGTTTCCACCCGGGTTTTATTCACAGCTCCTGCGGCAAAGATTCCACAACGCAGAGGCCCGTCAATGCTACCATCAGTAATTTCATAGCTGGCATTGCCGACCCCTTGTCCCTGGTTTGCAACCAATTCATTGGCAGCGCCATTATTTGATAATATATGAGCTGTATTAAATATGCTTGTATTTCCCCAGGCATATTCTCCGGCAACAGGAGAAAGGGGTCCCCGGCAGGCTTTTTCGAACTCGAGTTCAGTCATCGGCCGCAAACCAACCCAATCAGCATAAGCGCAAAGGTCCATCCAGCTGGTATGGTTCATGGCACGTTCAGGGACAGAAGCAATGATGTTTGGCCAGCTTCCCCCAAGGGTATAACGTAATAAATTGAAGACGTAATAACGATTTGCAAACTGAGCAGCCGTAAGTGAATTCAGAAAGTCGGCATATTGTCCCTGGCTGGTCTCATATTTCATGCAATAAAAGGCTTTATAGCCGGTGGGATAATTCGGGTTATTCACGGTGGTAGCCCCTTGACTGTCAATACCGCCATCGCCGTCTACCAGGATGCCTGCTCCTGATAGCTGTGCATCGTCAAATTGAGTGCTGCCACATTTCACGATGGCGGCAGTGGGTGAGATCAAAACAGGGGTATTGTTAGCTGCCTGGCGGAAACTGCCAGTTGCTATCCCATCTCCAATGTAAAAGGACCCTTGCGGTACATACACCATTTCAATGGCACATACCTTTATTTGAATGCTGTCGGTAAAAATAATTCCGTTAGCAGCAAGGTTCCATTTCAACTGAACTCCCTGGAAATTATTATTTCCCAGGCCGCCGCTACGGTATATATATACCCCAATCCCATCGGAAGTGCTTTCAATAATGCAGCCGGAAGGGGCCACATGCCCATTTGTCTGTAGGATTGCATGTTTCCAGTTTGGATTTGGGTAGCGGTATTTGATAAAAACCCAGGCAGCATCGTGATTGATTGTGTCTTTCCATGAATTCTCCCAGCTTAATGAAAAATTGATCGTATTGCCGGCCAGACTAATGTTCGATACCTGTATGTTATTGGCATTAACGAAACCGAATTGAATCAGTATGAGCAGCGTAAGTAGCGTTTTTTTCATGTGAGCTGTTTTTAGGAAAATCTGACAAGCAAAATTAGTTAAAGCATCATTTATAAACCTGAAAATAATCCGCAATAACTATAGTGTTCCAAGTACTTCTAACAACTTTTTCTCCCTAACTTCCAGTGTAAAATTCAAGGCTTGCTTTATCGCTTTTTCTCCGGAAGGGATTTGCTCAGCCTGCTCAAGGGCTTTCTTCAATTCAGCAACATCCCTCTTCAAAACGATAATTCCACTATCCCCAATGGCATCTGGAATCCCATTCACATTGGAACCAATAGGCACACATCCGCATAGCATTGATTCATTGAGGGTATTGGGCATCCCCTCCGTAATGCTTGCCTGGACATAATAAGTGGCTTTGTTATAATTCTCAAACAAAACATCGTCAGGACAGAAAAACATGATGAGTTTGAGGTTGTGGATTTTGCTGATGTGGTAGTTCTCTTCAACCCAGGGCAGAAAACGGGGATTGATACCAATCATTGTGAAGTTCATGCCAGGGGTCATCCTTGCCAGTTCGATAAAAAGATCGAAACCTTTGTTATAAAAGTCGTTGGTGGCAATCATATTTCCACCGACCGTCAGGACCATTTTTGGGTCTTTGGGGATGGAGGCGTCTCTGAAATACTTCTGCTCGTCAATGCCATTAAAAACGATCTCTGTCGGCGTATTAAAACCGGGGATGTAATACTTGATTCCGTCTTTCTTCCCATTCGGGTCGTAATAGAAGTTCTCATGCCACAGCAATGACTTGTGATTTGGCAACACCAGGCTAGCATGACGAAGGGCATATTTTGCAAACATGCCGCGATATTTTTTACGGTAAACGCCTTTTCCAAGTTCAGGATAGCATACTGCTTCCTGTCCGCCCGCGATAATAACAACTTTGATCCCAAGCAGTTTTCCCATGAAGGCCATAATAGCAGCATGATAATCTGCGAACCATGTGATCATGATTTTCGTTTTGAAACCATGAAAAAGGATGAAAAACGGAAGCCACGCAAGTCTTAAAAAGTACTTTTTAGGACTTTTATTTTGATGTAACAGATAGGAATTGACTTTGAAGTGTTTTTCAAGTATTTCCTGATCTTGCCTGATAAATGTTGAATTGGCATGCTTGATGAACAGTATCTCTTTTCTCATCTGATTAAATCCTGCGTTGAAAAGCTTCAACAGAGAGCTTCAGTCCTTGTTGGATACTCGTCTTGGGTTTCCACTTAAGCTGTGTTTCGGCCCTGGAGATGTCAGCATATAAGTCGAGGATCTCATTCTTTCGTTCGTTACCAAAATCTTTGATTGGCTTATTGATCTTGCTGATTTCAAGAATCATCTGAGCAATCTCTGCCACACTATAGGAGACGCCGCTTGCCAGGTTGTAGATCCCAGGCGCTCCTTGTATGGATAAAACAAAGGCATCGACAAGGTCATCGATGAAAACATAATCCCGTTTGGGTCTGAGGTCCATCACTTCCACGGTATCCACTTCAGGATTGTTGACCTTCCCGATGATTTCCTGAATCAGGAAATTTCCGGGCTGACCGGGGCCATAGACGTTGAAAGGACGTAATATACAGCAAGGGACATCGAATGTTGCCCCATAATAGACACAGGTATTTTCAGCGATCAGTTTGCTATGGCTATAGGGGTTGTAGGCTTTCAGGGGATGGTTCTCGTCAATGGGAAGATATTCTGGTGCTCCATAGAGATAAGAGCTGATATGGGTGAGCTTTGCCCCTGATTTTCTGCAAAACTCAAGAACATTCAATGTCCCGTTGAAATTAATCCGGTAGAAGCCCTCTGGTTTGATCCAGCTGTCGGGGACGAATGTCTTTCCCGCCAGGTGAAAGACATGTTTGATATCCTGGTCCAGGTAAGCATCGAGGGCACCGGAGGCGGTTAGGTCTCCTTCTTCAAGATCAAATGGAATTACGGAATATCCCAAGGACAACAAACGGGTAACAAGATGTTTGGCCAGGAAACCTTTCGCACCTGTCACGAGAATCTTCATTCAAATATATTGTTAAGTTTGTCGACGTCCTCATTGGCTTTTTCGTAATCATCAGGTCTGCCGATGTCGAGCCAATATCCTTTAAATGGATAGACTTTCACCTTTTGATCGTGTTTCAGCATGGTGATCATCAGGTTGTCGAAGCCAAAAGCCGTCCCTTCAGGAACCCAATCCAACACTTTACGGTTCATGGCATAGACACCCATGCTCACTTCGAAGTCATAAACCGGCTTTTCGCGGAATGCGGCGACGAGATTGGTTTGCGGATCTACATCCATCACGCCAAAATCAATTTTTGTAGTTCTGTGATAAGAGGCTACCGTGAGTAAGTCATTGTTAGCCAGGTGAGACTCAAAGAAAGTTTTAAAGTCAAGGTCGGTCAGCAAATCCCCATTCATCACCAGGAAGTCTTCCGGCAGGTCTTTGATCAGCTTGATAGGGGCAACGGTTCCCAACGGCATGTCTTCCAGAGAATAATTGATTTTCAGGCCAAATTTACTGCCATCGCCAAAGAAAGCCTGGATGATCTCTGCAAAATGATTCAGGCAGATATAAACTTCGTCGACGCCATATTTCTGCAGGCGGCGCAGTAATATTTCAAGGATTGCCTTTTCCCCGACCGGAACCAGGGGTTTCGGGATGACACTTGTATAGGGTTTCAGACGGGTCCCTTTTCCTCCGGCAAGTATAATGGCTTTCATATCGTATAAAGTCCTGCTTTAAAATGACTTAGGTTCTGAGGGTCCTTGAACCAGGCGATAGTCTCACTGAGTCCTTGTTCCAGGCTGTGACCAGGCTTCCAGTCCATCAGTTGTAAAGCTTTGCTGTTGTCGGCCAGAAGTCGCTCAACCTCACTGGCTTCCGGACGTATCCTTTCTTCATCAGAAATCACTTCAACTTCTCTTTCGGCAAGTTGCCCAATGAGCTTTGCCAGGTTCCCGACAGAAATTTCTTGTTTTGTGCCCAGGTTAACCACTTCTCCTAAGGTTTTGTCAGAAATTGCTGCAGCGATAAATCCTGCGGCAGTGTCTTTAACAAAATTCAGATCGCGTGTTGGGCTGGTAGCGCCGAGTTTAATCACTTTTTTACCATCGAAGATCTGGGTAATGATGGTAGGGATTACAGCACGGGTTGATTGCCTGGGGCCATAAGTGTTAAAAGGCCTAACGACAGAAACCGGGGTCCCGAATGACCTGTAAAAAGTAAGCGCCAGGAAGTCAGCACCGGATTTTGTGGCCGCATAAGGTGACTGTGGATTGACCGGATGTTCTTCTGTGATAGGAACAAACTGTGCGGTTCCGTAGATTTCGCTGGTAGACGTATGGATAATTTTTTCAACGTTTGCATCACGGGCAGCCTGTAAGATATTTAATGTGCCTTTAACATTGGTATCAACATAAGAATCTGGCGAGTGATAGGAGTATGGGATTCCAATCAAAGCAGCAAGGTGAAATACCACATCAATGTCTTTCATTGCAACACGCACACCATTAGGGTCACGGATGTCACCCACAAAGACTTCCAGTCTTGGGTTTTCCTTTGCAGCAGCATAGTCGAGCCATCCCCAGCGGTTAAAAGAGTTGTAATGAACAAATGCTCTCACATGACAACCAGATTCAAGCAGTTTTTCAACGAGATGACTGCCAATAAATCCACCAGCGCCCGTAACCAATACTTTTTTGCCCTGAATGATCATAAATTTTCTAATTGAGAATGACGTAATTGTTGCAAATATAGG